>ERZ1036455.427-NODE-427-length-12269-cov-4.211397_pt1 | contig 12269 bp, 12 predicted proteins | sample MGYA00514228_ERZ1036455 | MGnify/ENA primary metagenome ERZ1036455 (study PRJEB33795, sample SAMN09464920) | human gut metagenome | host: Homo sapiens | place: USA: Stanford, California | collected 2016-07 | study: EMG produced TPA metagenomics assembly of the... | reverse complement strand
CATCAAGGACATGACCAGCCTCAAGGTCCAAGAAGCTGTCACCGCTGAGACCGGAATGGCAATGTCGCGTAAGTCCTGGGCGAACTCTGACGTTGTCAAGAATGATCCGATTCTCTCCGTCGTCGCTAAGTCGCGTGAATTTGCCGCGACCCCCGACAAGGCATTCTGGGGTAACGAAAATGCCGCGAAGATCTCGGATGCCCGCAAGGTGATGTACGAAGAGATCATCCTCAACGGAAAGGACCCGGCTGCTCAGGTCCAGACCTACGAGACCACGGTTGCTGGGCTCCTGAAGCAGTAACTCATGTCCGTCTCGACTCGGAGCCGGGGGCGTCGGGGAGGGATGCGCGCACGCCAAGCGCGTACCGCGTATCTCTTCCTGACCCCCGCGGTCATCTACTTCGTTCTCTTCATGTTCTGGCCGCTGATCCAGGAATTTCAGCTGTCCTTTACGCGCGGTTTTACAACGCTGCGCCCCGTGGGATGGAAGAACTATTCCTCGATCATTCGTGACCCCGAAGTCCAACACGCCTTCGGCATCACCCTGATCTACGCGGCCTCGGCACTGATTTTGGGTGCGTGCGTGGGCTTGCTTCTTGCTCTCATCCTCAACCAGAAATTCCGTGGGCGTACCCTTGCGCGCACGATGATCCTGACCCCCTACATGACCTCGGTGGCCATCGTTGGCTTGATGTGGCGCAATATCTTGGACCCGACGACGGGTATCTTGAACTCGGTGCTCTCAAGCCTGCACCTTCCCACCCAGCAGTGGCTCACCACCGCGCCGCTGGCAACGCTCGTTGGGATTACCGTGTGGCAAGAAGCCGGCTACTTCATGCTTCTTTTCCTGGCTGGCTTGCAGGGCATCGATCCTCAGATTTACGAGGCCGCGCGCCTCGATGGTGCATCCCCTTGGAAGCGTTTCTGGTCCTTGACCCTTCCACTCCTTGCCCCGACGACACTCTTTGTCGGTCTGGTCGGAATGATTTCAACCCTCCAGCAATTTGGCCTACCGTACTTGGTGACCAATGGTGGGCCCGGAAACGCCACGAGCTTGTACGTCTACCAGGTCTACCGTGAGACCTTCCAGAGTGGAAACTTGGGCTATGCGTCTGCCATGAGCTTCGCCTTCTTGGCAGTCATTATGGTTTTGTCCCTGATCCAGATTCGGACGGGACGAAGGAAAGAGGCACTATGATGTGCGTACCTACCCCGCCCCCGGCCTCGGCAGTCATCAAAAAGAAGAAGAGCATCGCTGACGAAGAGCTCTTCCCGGGTGCGCGCCTGGTTTCGCTGATCTTCATCTGGATTGCTGCTGCTATCGCTGTTGCCCCGCTGCTGTACATGATCTCTTTGGCTTTCCAATCCGACGCTGAAGTTTCCGGTGGATCTGCGGTCCTCATCCCTGCGAAATGGCAGTGGGAGAACATTGGGAGGCTCTTTGCGGCGGCACCCTTTGGCCGTTTCCTCTTCAACTCGATCCTGGTCGCCGGGTTGATCACTTGCTCGCCCATCCTTTTCGCTCCGCTGGTTGGATACGTTTTTGCGAAGTTTGATTTCCCGGGCAAACAGGTCTTCTTCATTGCGATCTTGTCGACCATGATGATCCCGCTCTTCGTGCGTATGATCCCGCTCTACGTGTGGTTCTCGCAGATTGGGTGGCTTGATACCTATCAGGGCTTGGTTATGCCATTCCTCATGAGCGCTTTCTCGATCTTCCTCATGCGCCAGTTCATTGCGGGCGTGCCCGACTCTTTGATCGAAGCGGCCCGCGTGGACGGAGCAAATGAGCTGAGGATCTACCGTTCGATTGTTCTCCCGCAGTGCAAACCCGCACTGACGGTCCTGGGATTGTTCACCTTTGTTTTCCAGATGAATGAATTCTTGTGGCCTTTGATTGCGACCAGCTCGCTGGAGATGCGAACAATTACCATTGGACTATCAATCTTTAAGAGTGAATCTTTCACCGCTTGGAACCTGACGGCAATGGGATCTCTCATGCTGTTTATCCCCGTGTGCTTGCTGTTCGTCCTCACGCAGAAGCACATTGTTCAGGGCATCGCGATGACGGGTATCAAGTAGGAGTAACCGTGAGTGAGAACCATCCGAATATCGTCCTCATTGCCGTTGATCAATGGAGGGGGGATTGCCTATCGATTTTCGGACACCCCGATGTGCGCACCCCCTATCTTGATCAGCTAGCTGGGGGAGGAGCACAGATGACGCAGGCCTATGCGGCGTGCCCCACCTGTGTTCCTTCTCGGATGGGACTCATGACCGGAACCGCCCCAACCACGCATCGCCGGATCGGTTATCAGGACGGAATTACTTTCGATATGCCGGTTACGCTTCCCGGGGCGCTTCGCGATGCCGGGTACCAGACTCAAGCAATCGGCAAGATGCACTACTGGCCAGAGCGCGGTCGCATTGGTTTTGATGATGTCATTTTGCACGATGGCTATCTTCACTACTCGCGTCACCGCGAGCGCGATTCTCGGATGTACGACGACTACCTGACGTGGCTGCGTGAGCAGGAAGGCGCGGGTGCCGCAGAGGATTACATCGATAATGGCCTCGAATGTAATTCGATGGTTGCGCGTCCTTGGGATAAGGCGGAAAAACTGCACCCGACGAATTGGGTCGTCACCGAGGCAACGCAGTGGCTCTACAGGCGCGACCCCACCTGTCCGTTCTTCCTCTACCTGTCCTTCCACCGTCCGCACGCTCCACTCGACCCGCCCAAGTGGGCTTTCGATAGCTACGAACAGGACGAACTCACCCTTCCAGGCGAGGACAATTGGTCGGATGAATTGATGAGTGAAGAGAGGCGGGATTGGGATCCGACCGCCCTCGCTGCTCACTATCGTGAGCGGGACGTGCGGCTCGCTCGTGCCGGATACTACGGGCACATGACGCACATCGATTCCCAGATTTCTCGCTTCATCCAGACGCTAGGGGAGTTTGGGCTGGCTGAAAATACGGTGGTTGCTTTTATCTCCGACCATGGAGACATGATGGGTGATCACGGACTGTGGCGAAAAGGTTACCCTTACGAGGCTTCCTCACACGTTCCCTTCATCTTGTACGGTGCGGGGATCGCTCCCGGCAGGCGCGTGGATAGCGTGGTTGAGATCCGCGACGTAATGCCAACACTGCTGGACGTTGCGGGAGTTGAGATCCCCGAGGAAGTTGAGGGGCGCTCTGTCCTTCCCCTGATTGCCGAGGCCGATGATGAAGTTCCGTGGAGAGAGTACCTTCACGGGGAGCATTACTTATTTGATCAATCGATTCAGTGGATTCGTTTCGATTCTTACAAGTATGTGTGGTTCTCCAGCTGGGGAGTCGAACAGCTCTTCAACCTCGATGAAGACCCCGAGGAATTGGTCGACCTGTGCAAACTTTCTGCTGATGCGCGAAGCAGCGAAGTCAGCGACGCGCTTCTTCGTGGAAGAAACTACCTGATCTCAGAGCTTGAGGGACGCGAAGAAGGGTATGTGTCTGAGGGACGTTTAGTTCCCGGACGCGAGGCCCTGAAGGTCCTGACGCATTCCTATCCGCTTCGCGAAGAAGCACGTTAGGTTCACAGCCAACCTGCTGCCCGCGCCAAGGATGCGGCCTCCGCGCGGGTACGTGCCTCCATTTTGAGCATCGCTGAGGAGACATGGTTACGCACGGTTCCCTGACTCAGTCCCAGCGTGTGGGCAATGTCAGCGATCGTGCCGCCGCGCTCAACTTCGCGCAGAACATCTGCCTCGCGCTGGGTCAGTGATGACGAACCGGCTGAGAGTGCTTCGACTGCAAGACTCTGATCGATTGCGCGACCGCCCGCTGCAAGTGTGCGCACGCCCTCGGCCAAAGCCTCGACCGGCGCGTTCTTCACCATAAAACCCGTTGCCCCGGCATCGAGGGCGCGCTGCAGGTAACCCGGCCGACCGAATGTCGTCACGATCAGTACGCGTACTCCGGGGAAACGGGCGCGAATTGCTTCGGTTGTCGTGATGCCGTCCATGTGAGGCATTTCGATGTCGACAATTGCGACATCAACAGGGGAAAATGGGTGTTCGGAACTCGTCGGTATTGCGCCGCGCGGAGCAGCTTGTGTAGCTAAGCGTGTGAGTTCTTCAAGAGCTTGCACTCCATCGGCGGCCTGAGCGACTACCTCGATGTCACGCTCCAAGTTGAGTAGCCCAGCCAAAGCTCCGCGAATCATTGCCTGATCATCGGCCACGAGCACACGAATTGTCACGCTCACCTCCTGCGTAGCCATCTGGGCTACTAGGTTAGCGCAGTCGGGGTCGCTATTCCTTGTGCTGGTTTAGCGCATCTGGGGATGGGGTCTCTTCGTAGATGGGGCCCGTGGGAAAAGTCAGGGAGATCGTCCATCTGTTTCCCGATGCGCCCCAGGCCAAGCTTCCCTCATCACCGACGAGCTTGGATAGTCCAACGAGGCCTGATCCCGATCCCGCCGTGGAAGCCGCGTATGCCGCAGAATAACCGTCATTCCAGACACTGACACCGTCTGGGGATAAGTGGATACGAACGAGGGAAGGGCGAGCGTGAAGGAGAGCATTTGTCACTCCCTCGCGAATAACATGGGCCGCAGCAGCCGCGCGCGGCCCCGACGGAGGTTCTCCATCGTTCGTGATCTCGGCATCAATGCGCGCGACCTCTAGTAATGAACGTGCCTCTTGGAGTTCCTCGGAGGGGGATAGTGCACGCGTTGCCGCAACGATGCGGCGAACGTCAGCCAAGGCCTCGTTTGATTGGGAAGTAACTGAACGGATTTGTTCACGCGCTTCTTCAGTGCGTCCCTCGTCCAAAAGACGACCGGCCAATTCAGAGATCATCGTGATGCCCATCAACGAGTGGCCCAAGATATCGTGCAGGTCCGTGCTCAGGCGCGCCCGCTCGGCGGCCTTCGCGCGCGCGATCGCGTCCTGGCGGCGCAGGCGCTCTCGGGCCGAGCGCTCCATGCCCCAGCGCGCAAAACCTACCCAACCGATGAGGAGGGCCAGGTACCAAACCGTCTGTAGTGACTGCCCCTCCGCGTAGGCGGCCACGCCAGCGATGACGACGATCGGCACGACGCCCGAGGGGACGAAGCGGATCGGCGCCTGGAAGACCCACGCGACCAGCAGATACGAGACCAGCATGAACGCAAATGGGAAGCCGATGGAGATTGCGTATGCGAGATAGACGACCGTCACCGCCGCCAGAGCCGCGTGGGAGAGGAAGAACGGCCTCGTGAATGAGTTGCGTGCGGGCGGGGGATTGGTCAGCCACGTCACCGAGTTCGTCACCGCGAGGAGGATGCACAGCCCGATGATGCCCGCGCGCTGGGCCGTATCCGTCAACTCCAGGGCGTAGGCGATAGGAAAACCGAGGAACAGCATCCACGGAGTCGCCCAAGCCAGGGAGATCAAGCGCTCCTTCATGACACTAGCCTAGCGATCCGTGTCGTGAGACGCGCCCCACCAAGCGATGCCCGCCGTGACGACCGCCCACCCGGCGATGTTGAGCCACGCGGCGGTCGGCATCGTCACGGTTCCGGCGACCGCGTAGATCGCCTGGACGGCACCGTACAGGGGCGTGAACGGCGCGATCTGCGCGACGAAGGGCGGCAGCTGGTCCAGCGGGATGAACATGCCGGACACGAAGGCGCCCATCAGCATGACGAACGCGGAGGCGCTGTAGGCGTTCTCGCCCTTGATCGTGTAGCCGCAGGCCAGGCCGATGAGCGCACCCAGGGCCGAGAGGGCGACGACGACCGCTGCGCTGGCCACCCATGCTCCCGGCGTCATCTGCGCGCCGGTTGCCAGGCCAAAGCTGAAGGTGATGAGCGTGATGAACGCGCTCAGCGCCACGAGTACGCTTAGGCGCACCAGCAGGATCACCCACGGCTGGATGGGAGTCAGCGCGTACATGCGCGAGATGCCGGTCGTACGCTCGACGGACAACGTCGCACCGAGCGAGCCTCCGACCAGGATGACGCCGTACGTCGTCATCATGACGATCATTGCGCCGGCCACGTTCCCGCGCCCGGTCTGGGTCGTGCGCGCAATATCCGTCATGCCGAACATCGCGTACATGAAGAGTGGAACCGCCAGCGCGAAGGCCATGTTCCACGGATTGAGGATGTGAGAAAGGAAAGTCGAGATCCAGAGTTTCCCTGCGCCCTTGAAAGGGGAGGGAATGGGGCGGCTGGTTGCTCGCGCGGGTGCTTGGGTGGTCATGATGCCTTCTTCTTGTGTCGTGTCTGCGTTCGCGGGGCGACGCTCACTCTGCGTCCGCGTGTGAGGTGATGCGCTCGAAAACGTCTTCAAGGTCTTCGTTGTCTGCGACGACTTGCTTGGTCGGCGCGTCTAGGAGCACACGTCCCTCATCGATAATGACGATGCGGTCTGCGTCCTTGCGGGCCTCCGTGAGGTAGTGCGTGGCGAAGAGAAGGGTGCGACCTTCTGCGGCTTCGGCGCGCATCGTCTCCCAGAATGCGCGGCGGGCGAGCGCGTCCATTCCCGCGGTCGGCTCGTCGAGGATCAGGAAGTCCGGGTTGCCCGCCAGTGCCAGGGCAAGGCGTACACGCTGGCGCTCGCCTCCAGAGAGCTTGTCAATCGGACGTTTGGCCAACTTAGTGAGCTTTGTGCGTTCGAGGAGCTCGTCGGTGGGGATCGGGTTGGCATGCATTCCGGCGACAAGGTCGATCGTGTTGCGAACCTTCCCATCGCGTGGCATGGAGCCGGTCTGGAGCATCGCGCTCACGAGGGAACGGCGCACGGCTTCGCGCGGGCTCATGCCGTAGACGCTAATCTCGCCCTGCGTGGGAGTGGCCAAGCCAAGGACGATGTCGAGGAAGGTACTCTTGCCTGCGCCGTTAACGCCGAGGATTGCAACGATTTCTCCGGGCATCAGGGTGAGGTTGATTCCTCGCAGTGCTTCGACGGGGCCGAAAGACTGGTGGATGTTGGTCGCCTGCAGGGCGGGGGCTGCTTCTGTATTCATGGCTTAAGTGTGTGCGCCGATGAATGAGGTCAGAAGTGTCCTTTGATGCAGGAGTCCCCATGACAAATGTCATGGGGACTCCTGCGCAGGCCAAACTGGCAATAAGTCTTGTCTGTTAAATCAGATCAGTGGGATGAAGCCGGGTCGGGAGTCATAATCGGATCTCCGTCGACAAAATATTTGTTCGTGTCGTGGGGATTAACGATGGAACAGGTCACCTCATAGGTGCTCTCAGTCGCTGCTCCCTTAGCGGTACCCGTGAGGGAAGCTGTGTACGTATATTTCAAGTCCCCACTCTCGGTTTTGCCCTGGTTCCTCACGGAGCTCGTCTTGATGATGCTGATAGCATCCATCTTTCCGGACTCGTCTACCGCTTTATAACAAGCCTTTCGACTTTCCGTTGTGATCTCAACAGTGATCCCCTCATCGAGGTAAGACGAAGTAGCAGTCGGTGAACTTGACGCCGATGATGACGGATCAGACATGGAGTCCGATGAACCACTGCGGGTAAGTGCTCGCATCAAGAAGAAACCGCAGATGATGGCTAAGACGATAGCAACAGCAATCCATACTCCAGCACCGCCTCTTTTCTTAGGCGTCTGTGGAGCCTGGGGTGCTTGGTACTGTCCTTGGGAGGCAGGGAAGCCTTGAGAAGTAGGGGAAGTAGAATTTGGAGTGAATTGAGACATGTCGTCCTTATCGATCTGCTGTGTTCATTGCCAAACTTGTCGAAGTTTACGTTTTAAAACACCGTCTGTAAAAACTTCCTCCTTCGTATGTGCCGAGAAGCACCTTGTGTTATCGCGGCGAATTCTTGTGCTGGGAAGCACGAATGAAATGTGAACGCCAGGAGCGAACCGCGGCCTGAGTGCGCAGCGCCTGTGTGGCCTCGTCGATAGAATGGGCGCAGCTCACTAGGCAGCAAACGAAGCCCAACGCGGCCACTCACCGACCACGCGAGAGGGCTAACCAAGGAGGACTCATGGCTGGCGAATCATTCTTCACGCACGATCCAAACGAGGAAACGCGTGCAGCGCGTGCGGAAGACGACACCCAGCTTCACGGCACGATTCCCGCAGATCTCATTCCCTACCTTGAAGAAGCCGATCGCGTTGATGATGAAGACTCAGTCAGCGACGATCAGCAAGAAGAAGTGAGCGAACGTGATCTTGCCCTGGAGGCCTTGGCTCTGAACTCCATGCTCTTGGGTCCGGATCCTTCTATTGTTGCTGAGCTCGAAGGTGACTACTCGCAGTGGGGTGAGGACTGGGAGGAAGAGCTTGCTGAACGCCGCGCAGAAGATGCGCACCGAGAGGCCCTTGATGATGCCGCACACACAGCAGCAGTCCTCGAGCGAGTTGAAGAAATCTACCAACAGATCATCGCTCGCGTTCCGGAGCATCAGGTTCAGCCAACTCTTGACCGCGTGACCGAAACCCTAGACATCTTGGGTGACCCTCAAAATAGCTACCCCAGCGTTCACATCACCGGAACGAATGGGAAGACCTCCACGACCCGCATGATCGATGCGCTCCTGGGTGCCTTTGGCGTGCGCACTGGTCGCTTTACCTCGCCGCATCTGGTTGACGTTCGTGAGCGCATCACGATCGAAGGTGACTCAATTTCTCCCGATGAATTCGTTCGTACGTGGGAGGATATTGCACCCTACATCGAGATGGTCGACCGCGCCCACGCCGAAACTGATGGGACGAAACTGTCCTTCTTCGAGGTCTTTACCGTGATGGCCTTCGCGGCATTTGCTGACCACCCCGTCGATGCTGCCGTCGTTGAAGTCGGTATGGGTGGTCGCTGGGATGCAACGAATGTGATCGATGCCGGTGTTGGTGTCATCATGCCCATCGCCATCGATCACGAAAAATGGCTGGGCTCGACAATTCGTGAAATTGCGGAAGAAAAAGCAGGGATTATCAAGCCTGGACAGATCGTGATTGTTGCCAAGCAACAAGAAGAAGCTCTTCGGATCATTGAAGAGCGTGCTGCCCAGGTCGATGCGATTGTTCGCCTTGAAGGCAGGGACTATGAAGTCCTAGATCGCCAGTTGGGAGTCGGCGGGCAGATGATTACCGTACGCACACCCGCCGCTGTCTACGAAGACGTATTTGTCCCTCTCTTCGGTGATTACCAGGCAAGCAATGCGGCCGCAGCTATCGCAGCAGTTGAGGCCTTCATGGGAGGCCGGGCTCTGGACGCCAAGGTTGTCGAGGCTGGAATGCTCAGCGCCACATCACCGGGGCGCCTTCAGGTCGTACGCCATTCGCCGACGATTATCGTTGATGCTGCGCACAACCCCGCGGGTGCGCACACTCTGGGTGAGTCGATTTCCGAGGCCTTTGACTTTGAGCGAGTCGTTGGCGTGTACTCGGCGATGGGGGATAAGGATATCGAGGGAGTTCTCGGCGAAGTTGAACCTTATCTGGATTCCATCGTCATTACGCAGATGCCAGGGACTCGTGCAAAGCCTGCAGAAGAAATTGCGCAGATTGCACGAGAAGTTTTTGGCTCCGACCGAGTAGATGTCCAAGAAGATATCCTCGAAGCAATCGCGACCGCGGTAAACCTTGGCGAATCTGGAGACGAAAGTGCACCTGCGACGGGTGTTGTTGTCTTCGGTTCGGTTTTGTTGGCCGGTGAGGTTTTGCGATTAATGGATATTCGCCCCTGAACACCTTATTTGACTACTCGAGTGCCCTAGTATTTTCAGGATGTACGCGGGTATTATGAAGGAAAGGGCCTGATCAGGGGGTAGATACGGTTGACTGAATCGCAAGTTGTGATCACCGTCCGCTCAGATTCACACCCTGCCCTCGCGTTCATTTCCGGTGGCGGTGGCGGACATGAGCCGCTTGACTCCGGATTTGTTGCTCCTGGGATGCTTCACGCCTGCGTGACGGGACCTCGTTTTACATCGCCCTCTGCACCTGACATCGCCCAATTGATGGAAAAAGTAGCGACCGAGCTGGGCGTGAATACGATTGTCGCATTGGTGAAGAACTACACCGGTGATGTATTGAATTTTGAGTTGGCCGCGGAGCTAACAGCAGATTCTGGGATTGAATGCACGCTCATTCGTGTCTGCGACGATAGCGCGACTCGAGAGGTGTCTCAAGGCGCTCGCGGAATTGCGGGGACCCTGCTGTATGAGAAAATCCTGGGCGCTGCAGCCTGGCTGGGGCAAACCAGTGAAGAACTCGTCTCTTATGCCAATCAAATCGGCGAATCCATTGTCAGCTACGGCGTTGCCTTCCGTGCTCCCTCAGATGAGCAAGGAATTCCCGTTTACGATATCCCCGCGGGGCAGGCCGAGCTGGGAGTGGGAATTCATGGCGAGAGGGGAGTAGATCGCCGCGTCTTTTCACAGCGCCACGAAGTGATTGAACACTGCGTCGATGAAGTTTTTTCTCAACTTGTCCCTGGAAATGATCCTTTGATCGTTCTGGTCAACGATCTTGGACAGGCAGACCCCAATGACATTGAAAGCGCCCTTTTGGGCGTCAATGAACGCGCAGAAAACGCAGGTATAAATATTGCGCGCACCAAAGTTGGGCGATTCGTCACCAGTGCAGACATGGACGGGCTGTCAATCACACTTATGCGTGCAAATCCCGATATCCTTAACCTCTACGATGCTCCGACACTTGCCCCCTCATGGAGTGAATAATGACCACCATCAACACACAATGGCTCGAGCAATGGATGGACCTTTGCGCCACCGCTTTGCTTCGAGATGAAGAACGACTGACCGAACTTGACCGACAGATCGGTGACGGTGACCACGGCATCAATATCACGCGTGGCTTCACTGAGGTTCGTCAACTCCTTGGACAGCAGGCTCCCGCCTCCCTCTGCGAAGGTCTCACCCTGGTCGCAAAGACCTTGCTTGCACACGTTGGCGGGGCCTCGGGTCCACTGTATGGAACAGGTTTCCTGCGCGGAGGGCGCGCCATTGCAGAGCATCCCGACCTCGGTGCCAGTGAAACGATTGTCCTCCTGTACGAGGCCATCGCGGAAGGTATTGCCCACCGAGGGAATGCCGAGGCCGGGGATAAGACCATGCTTGACGCGTGGCTTCCCGCCGCTCATGCCGCTCGCGATGCGTGTGAGAAAGGTGCCTCTGTTGATGAGGTTCTCTCTTGCGCTGCCCAAGCTGCGCAGCGCGGCGCTACCCTCACCGAAGGAATGAAGGCTCTGAAGGGGCGCGCGTCCTACCTGGGTGAACGTTCCGTTGGACATCTAGACCCGGGCGCCGTTTCATCAGCAATCATCATCATGCAGGCAGCGCGTGCTGCCGCTGAAGAATAGGACACCCCCAATGGCGCGTGTTTCTTTTGTGATCATTTCTCACAGCCACGAACTGGCAAAAGGAGTCGTTGACCTCGCGACGCAGATGGCCCCCGACGTTCACTTTGAGATCGCAGCTGGAGATGACACTGGTGCTTTGGGTACATCCATGCACAAAGTTGAAAACGCGCTTGACCGCGCATTAGCGCAGGTTCACAAACCGGGCGATGAAGAATGTTGCAGGGGCGTTCTTTTGATGAGTGACCTTGGCTCAGCAACCATGGTGGCGCAGACTGTGCTCGAACTCCGAGGCGATCCAAAAGACTGCATGTGCATCAATGTGCCTCTTGTCGAAGGCACAATTGCCGCCGCGGTTGCTGCACGGGGCGGAATGGGACTTCGCCAAGTTGCTGCAGCTGCCTATCAGAGCGTGATCGATATGGCGGGCAGAGCACGCAGTGAACTTGGGCAGATCACTAGCGTGAGCCTTGACGCGAATTCGAATGTTCTTTCATCCCTTGATGCGTCGAAGAAGTTTCGCGAAGCCGATATGGTTGTCACTGATCCTGCAGGCTTACATGCACGTCCGGCCGCTCTTCTTGTCCGTGCACTCGCATCCTTGGACGTCCAGGTCTGGATCAACGATGTCGATGCCTCGTCTGTCCTCGAAATTATGTCCCTGGGTGTGCGCCATGGTGAGCACGTCCATGTTCGCGCTCAGGGACCTGATTGCGACAAAGCGCTGGAACTTGCCCGCGATATGCTCGAGGGCGGCACGCATTGATTAATAATCCACTGAAAACCTTCAGGAAGCTTTAGGCTGGGTCTCGTGCACCTGAAAACCCTGTCCCTGAGAGGATTCAAATCCTTCGCCAGCGCAACGACTCTTCGCCTTGAACCGGGGATTACCTGTGTCGTCGGTCCGAATGGTTCTGGCAAATCTAATGTTGTTGATGCTCTTGCTTGGGTGA
>ERZ1036455.413-NODE-413-length-12456-cov-4.559310_pt1 | contig 12456 bp, 13 predicted proteins | sample MGYA00514228_ERZ1036455 | MGnify/ENA primary metagenome ERZ1036455 (study PRJEB33795, sample SAMN09464920) | human gut metagenome | host: Homo sapiens | place: USA: Stanford, California | collected 2016-07 | study: EMG produced TPA metagenomics assembly of the... | reverse complement strand
AAGGGGAAGGGAGAGGATCCTTCTTCCATGCTCACGGGAATGGAGTGGGTGACGAAAATCAGTCGAATTCCAGCGGGATCAGCCCCGCCCTCAACTAGGGTCGACCACGCGCGACGGATCGAGGCAATTTCAGCACTGGCCATGCCGGGCGTCGAATAATAGGGGCGCACTTTGTCCACAATGATGTCGGCACTTGGATTATCCGCGCTGTCCTCTGCACCCAGGACAATACTCCCCCACTTTTCGCTGAGGGTCTGCGCGGCCTCGGCAAGGTCTTCGCGGTACTGTCGGCAGCCCGAATACGAGGCATAGGCGGAGGTCGGCAGAACAAGGATGCGTCGCGCGCCGGCTTGGGCAAGTTCGTCTAAGCCCTCGGCGACAAAGGGATGCCAATTACGGTTTCCCCAGCCGACGGAAATGTCATATCCACGACGCGAGAGCTCAGCGGATAGGTCAGCGATCAGGCGCTGATTGCAAGCATTAATGGGAGAAACTCCGCCGAAACGTTCGTAGTGCTTCGAGACTTGAAGAAGGCGTTCGTCGGGGATTCCACGGCCCCGCGTTGCGTTGCGCATGAACGGGAGAACATCCTCCATGCCGTTGGGGCCACCGTAGGACAGCAGCATGATTGCGTCATAGGGTTCCAATCCCGGCACTGTGAGGCCTCCTTCACGGGTAACGTGGCAAGTTTAGGACCGCACGCCCACCCTTCGCAGCGACAAAGTGTCAGAAAAACGCCAGATTGCACCCCTCGCCCCGCGTGGGAACACAAGTACATCCGCAACGACTACGTTCAATGGAGGCGTGAGGGAAGCGCTCAATAGAAAAAACCGGCTCCAGAGCCCCCCGATAAAGAAGACACCGGAACCGGTTACGGCGTTTAAACGCTCAGAAGGTTTCACACCTCAACAGCGGTGCCCGTAGCGATTGCTGCGAGCATTCCGTTGTCAGATCCTGCGGTGAAGTAGTCGAGATGCACGCCGACTACCGCGTTTGCGCCCATCGCCTGCGCGCGCTGGCACATCTCGTTGATAGCAGTTTGCGAGGCCTGGGCCAGTTCCTCTTCATAGTTCGATGCCCGTCCTCCAAAGAGGTTCGACAAGCCTGCACCAATATCTTTAAAGAGGTTCACACCCGCGAAGGTCTCGCCGGAAACAATTCCGTAGTAACGCTTAATAGGTGCGCCTTCAAGGGTTGGTGTGGTGACAGCAATCATGGCAACTCCTTTGTCCAGTTGGTGCCTCAATCCTATCCGCCTGTAGCGAAGGCGCATTCGCACCACCGCAGCCGCGGACCTAAAATCGACTATATGAGGTCAACACGCACGAAGTACACGGAACTTTATCGATGAGCACTCCGACCTCATCCACCCCCAAAACCGCGGAAGTGCCGGCGCACCAGCCACGGCCTCGTAGCCGCAGGGGGACGATTGCACTGGCCGTGGGCACCCTAGTGGCGGCAACCGGCCTGGTCAGCGCAGCAGGATACGAGGCCTATCACGCCTCCGCCCCCTCCCCCACAGTTACCCACCACGAGAAGGCGGACGGGACAACGGTAATCATTCCTGCGGCCTCGGAGAACCCGATTCCCCTGCACGGGCGGATCGACACAGTGGATTATCAGCAGGAATATCAGGGCGTGACCTATAAGAAGCAGGCGCTGGTGTACGTTCCTGCGACATACGTACAGGGAGTGCCGGCCAATATCGCGTACCTGACTCACGGGTGGATGAGCAGCGCGGAGGAGATGGCGGACGAGGTCTCGCCGGCAATTGATGACCTGGAGCGCAGTGGTGCACTCTCCCCAACGATCGTTGTTTTTGCGACGTATTACCCTGATCGCTCCTTCGTGAATGATGATTTTGAAACGGATTATCAGCTCAACCGTTTCTTTGCGACCAGCGAGATCAACACTCTTATTGACACAGTCGAGTCGCGTTACTCAACCTACGCGGGCGGCGACACCACAGATGAGTCCTTAAAAGCTAGCCGTATGCACCGTGCGTTCGGCGGTTTTTCCATGGGCGGGATTACGACCTGGGATGTTTTCGCCTTGAATCCCGACTATTTCTACGGCTATATGCCGATGGCCGGGGAGTCCTGGATTGGCCGCGATCATGACGCACCACTACCCCAGATTGCTGACGAAGTGACTTTGGGTGTGCGCAGCCGCGACATGGGGCCACAGAATTTCCGCATTATCGCCAGCGTCGGTTCAGACGATCCAGCACTAGACGACATGAATCCGCAGCTCGGCGAGTTTTACCGCAAATATCCGATGCTGATGACACCCCAGAGCCTGCAGGTGTGGATCGATGAGGACGGGACACACTCCCTGGCCTCGGTTTCGCGCCAGCTCAGTCACGCTCTGCCGCTTCTTTTCCCACGCCAGTAGTACCTTTTCTTCCACTTTTTTGAACCGTATTGCGCCCGTAAGTTAACAGTGTTAACCTCAATCTCGACACAAAGTTAACACCGTTAACCGATGGGAGAATAACCGTGTCACAACCACACTCGCCCACCCTAGAAGCTCAAGGAATTTACAAGAGCTACGGCACTCACAAAGTCCTGCGCGGAGTCGATCTTCGCGTCGAGCCAGGGCAGATCCTTGGCCTGCTCGGACGAAATGGCGCTGGAAAATCCACGCTCATCACCATTTTGTGCGGACTGAAGCAAGCAGATGCCGGCAGCGTCCGCATCTGCGGAAAAGATCCCACAATGCACAACATCGGCCAGCTACTCGGTTATGCGCCGCAGGATCTCGGTATTTATCCAGACCTGAGCGTTACCCAGAACCTCACCGCCTTCGGAGAACTACACGGGCTTGGCTGCCGGGAAGCCGTCGTACGCGCCGGCGAAGTGATGGAGCTGCTTGGCCTGAGTGAAAAGCAAAGCCAACGCGCCTCGCACCTCTCGGGCGGTCAGCAGCGCAGGCTCCACACGGGAATGGCGATCATGCACAAGCCTCGCCTGATCTTCATGGATGAGCCCACGGTCGGAGCGGATGTTGAAGCGCGAAGCCAGATTCTACGCGCGGTCCGTCAACTGGCCGAGGAAGGTGCAGCTGTCATCTACACCTCGCACTACCTGGCGGAGTTCGAGGAGCTTGACTCCGACATTGCGATCCTGAGCGAGGGGCACATCGTTGCCAGCGGAAGTCTCGAGGAGATCATTTCCGCCCACGGCCGCGCCGAGGTCACCCTCACTTTCGACCGCCTCGTTCCCCCGCTCGACGGATGGAGCGCGGAGGGTAACGTTCTTCGCCACAGCGGGGACGAGGCCGACCCGGGCTCGCGTATCGGCGAAGTTTTGGCCTCGCCAGCCTTAGCGGGAGCACGCCTCGTCGATGTGAAGATCGACCAACCGAGCCTGCATAACGCATACCTGCACATCATCGAGGAGAGTGACCATGTCGCAGCTTAAGCAGCTGTGGGCAATGACCCGCTTGAATATCCGCCTCCAACTCACCGACCCGGCACCGACGCTCATCCTGACGGTGATCCCGCTTGTCTTGATTCCTTTCATGATGCCAGCGTTCAAGTCAATGCTCCTGGCCGATGGATACACGGGAGCCACCGGCGCTGAACAGGCGGTTCCCTCGATGGCGATTTTGTTTTCTTTCCTCGCCGTCCAGAACATCATTGGCTCTTTTTTCAACGAGCATTCCTGGGGAACATGGGAGCGCCTCGAGGCCTCTCCGACCTCGCGCGCATCCATCCTGACCGGTAAGGCGTTGGTTGCCTACATTATGCAGACCGTGCAGATCACGGTCGTGCTCGTGCTCGGTGCAGCGATTTTCGGGTATCGCCCGAAGGGCTCTTTACTTGCACTAATGGCGGTTTTGCTGAGTTTTTCGGCGGTCCTATCGGCCCTAGGCGTCGCGATCGCCTTGTGGTCACATAGTCGCGATGCCGCTCTATCCATGTCGAACATCGTGGGCATGCTTGCCGCAGGAATCGGCGGAGCATTCTGCACCGTTTCTTCCTTCCCTGACTGGGCACAGCACGCCGCACGCCTCTCCCCCGCCTACTGGGCGAACTCAGCAATCAACAAGGTCAGCTTGGACGGACTTGGTTTCGCTGATATCGCCCCACAAATCGGCGCATTGTTGGGATTCTTCGCCGCGTTCGCCGCACTTGCACTGATAAAGTTTCGGTATCACAAGGAGTAATCCACCCGAGCGGAGAGCCCATGCCTTCATCAAAGCCACGCGCGCTGTCGCGAGACATTATCTTGTCTACTGCGCTCGAATTGGTTGATGAGGAGGGGCTCTCCGCTCTATCTCTGCGCTCTTTAGGAAAACGTTTAGGCGTGTCCCAGGCGGCGTTTTATCGCCATATTCCTGATAAGGCTGCTCTACTAGAGGGAATCTCTGAGCAGGTTTGGCGCCTCACTTTCAACTCATTTTTAGCTCGCGTTGAGGGCGGGAAAGTGGACGTGCCGGGGCGCTCTGAGTCCACAGCTTCGTCCGATGCGACGCACGAAGCACCGGGAGCACCCCAGGACGCCTCGGCCTCGCCACTGCTGGCCTACATGCGCGAGTACGCGCACTGCTTGGCCACCACGCTTCGCGCACACCCGGGCACGGTCATGTTGCTGCTCACGCACCCGATGTCGACTCCCGAGCAGCTTTCTCAGCTGGCGCGCGTGTTTCTGGCACTAGCCCGGCGCGGTTTTACTCCGAATGCAGACATGCTCGGATTGGTCAATGCTGTATCGATCTACACAACGGCTTTCGTTGCCGCCGAGGTCGTTCCGCCCGTGGGAGGCGCCCCCGAGCAGCCCGTCGATTTGCAGGCCGCGAGCGCGGCTCTCAACCCCGAGGATGCGCAGGCGCTGCGTCCACTGATCCAAGATCTCCTTGAGGATCGCTACGATTTCGTCACCCAGTTTGAGCGGGGGCTCGAGGCAATCCTGCGCGGGTGGAACTGAGAGCGCCTGCGGGGCAACTCTGTCGCAGCGTTGGTTTAGACGGCCTGGCCGGGGCTACTCACCCGGCGCTACTACGTGGGATTGACACTCTTAGGCCAGATCGACACCACTTGGCGCGATTGACACCACTTGGACGCATCGCATACCCCAAAAACCGCTCATCCAAAGCTCCAACTGGTGTCAATGCCTCCAAACGGTGCCAATGAGGCCCGAATAGCGCATTTCCCCTTGGCTCAAGAAGCCTGGATCAGTCATTCTCGGGGCGCGCATCGAGCATTTTCTCGATCTCGCTGACAATCCGCTCAGTTCCACCCAGTGACGACAGTTCGTCGCGCAGCTTTGGAAGCCCACCACTCAGGGAAGTTTCATTGACGAGGCGTAGCGCAGCCTCGGCAATGAGAGCGGGCTTGGGTGCGCGCACACTCAGGCCACAGCGCGTACGCTCGACGGCATCGGCATTGAATTGGCGCTCAAAAACCCGCCCAGGTACGACGACTTGCGGGACCTCGTAAGCCAGCGCGTCCATCATCGAATTTTGCCCGCCATGATGGACCATGACGCGGGCGCGAGGGAGGAGCTCGGCAAAGTTTAAGCGAGGCGCGCAGTGCACTTTGTGGCCTGCTGCGGCGTAGAGCGATTCGGGCACACCTGCGACGTACACATCGCAGCCAAGCGCGCTCGAGATCTGCCGGCCAACTCGCACGGCAACTCCCACGGGGACACTGCCTGAGCCGAGGTAGACGACCGCGCAATCCCGTGGCGCCACTGTCAGCGCAGGCGGCTCATTGAGAAAACCGCAGTAGATCGCCCGCTCCCCCACCCGCGGTTCCAAGGTCGGGCAGCTCGGGATAAAGCGGCGTTTCATCCCCTCCAGAATGGTCAGCGACGAGGCCGGGGCGGGCATTCCCATCTCGCGCAGCAGGCGTCGAATTCCTGCGGATTTACGCGGGTTTGAGGCATAGGCAGCGGTCGTCGGCTGCGACCCACTGCCCATGCACGGGATTCCCTCGGCGCGTGCGGCGATGACGGCGGCGAGGTTGAATTCCGAGTAGACGACGTCGGGGCGCCATGTCCGTATGAAATCACGGAGCTTCTCAACTACCGCACAGCTGTAGCGATAATCCAAAGAGCCTGTTAACCACAGCACTTCTTCGAAACTATGAACTGGCTTGCGACCCATCAGCCCCAGGCGAGAAGCCAGCGGAAAGGTGTGGCGGGCGATGGCCTCGGGAAGGCCAAGGGGCGAGGGAACGGGAATTTCAAATGTCGGGGCGACCGGATCGACACAGTTGCCCTCATCTCCCCACGCGAGCACGACCTCGTGGCCATGGCTGAGGAACGCGCGGGCGATCTGCTGCGCCCGCGACCACGGACCGCCCATCTGCGAGCGGGCCAGCATGGGGACGACAAGGATTTTCACGGTTTAAGGGTACGTCACTCACAACACGACGAAGACATGCACCGATGCTAGGCTCCTCAAGCTAGACACATAACCGCCAGCTACCCTCCGGAGCGCTACAGTTCCAGCCTCATGTACACGAGCTCCTGATATCCCGCAGACGCGGACCGGTAGCCCCGAGGGTTGCGCCCGTATTCCTCGAACCCTGAGCGACGGTAAAGAGACACCGCCCGTTCGTTATCCGCCACCACTTCGAGTTCAAGCTGGGTGTAACCCGCCTGCCGAGCACAGTCAATGCTCGCATCCATCAGCACCCGGCCGATTCCCATCCCCCAGTACTCCTTGAGGATGCTGATCCCAAAACGCGCCCGGTGCGCGACCTTGCGCCTACTGCGCACAGCTGAGACTCCTGCGCTTCCCACGATCCGCCCATCGATGATTGCGACGAGCTCAACCTCATTGCTGCTGCATTCCGTTTCCTCCAGGGAGCGGCCTCTTGTTCATCGTCGACGCTCTGCTCGTCTGGGTAGGACAGCAGGTAGTCGGTTTGCGCATGCGTGCGTTGCGTGGTCTCACGCAGCGCACGGGCGTCCGAGGCGACGGCGTTCCTCACGAGGAGTTCCACTCCGCCCTTCAAGACCACCGTCTTGGCGTACCTCATTGTCGGACTCCTTGTCTGCCTAGGAATAAGCGCCAATTTCACGTTCAATGTAGCAATAGCAGTGCACGAGTGACACGCGCGAACAAGTCTGCAAGGAGCTTACTTACCGCACTGCAGATTGATTACCGCCAATTTATACCGCCACTGGCGGTAATCGGGTGGCACTGATGACTGTCAGAGGGTAAAACCCATGCGTCTTCCGGGTTCGCGTACATACTGCTCAAACAGCGTTAACCTATCACCGCAGCGGAACTAGACTGTTGCCAACCCGCGTTTTTAGAAAAGGAATGCTTATGTGGCCCAGTCGAATGCTTGAGCTGTTAACCCCACTGATTGAGGGACTGTGCGAGGAGCGCGATATCCCGGCACCCGCGCCGACAGGTGTCGATGAGATGTGGGAGCAGTTCCGCGCGCTGGTCAATACGCGCCCACCCATGCCCACCTCGCCGCAGTGGCTGGCTTTGCAGGATCAGTTGCTCAGTGAGTTGATTGCCGGGGATGGCGTTGTTTCCATTGACGAGGCCGAGGTCGCGCCCCTGCACCCGAACATTCGCCTGTGGCGCGGTGACATTACGAGGCTTGCGGCGGATGCGATTGTGAACGCGGCGAACTCGAAGATGTTGGGCTGCTGGGAGCCCGGGCATGCGTGTATTGATAATGCGATTCATACGTTTGCGGGCGTCCAGTTGCGCTTGGAGTGCGCGCAGCTCATGGAGGAGCAGGGGCACGAGGAGCCGACAGGCAGGGCAAAGATTACGGGTGCGTATAACCTGCCTTCGCAGCGCGTCATTCATACGGTCGGGCCGATTGTGCCCGCCGGTGAGAATGCGGACATGTACCGTTTTGAGCTGATGAGCTCGTACCTAAATTGCCTGGATTTAGCGCAGGAGAGCGGTATGAGCTCCCTTGCGTTCTGCTGTATTTCGACGGGCGTTTTTGGCTACCCGAAGCAGGATGCTGCCGAGGTCGCGGTGGACGTGGTCAATCAGTGGCTCACTGCGACCCAGTCCCCCATGGTCGTTGTATTTGATGTGTTCTCGGATGAGGACGAGGCGATTTATCGAAGGCTGCTGGGGTTCTGAGGTTTTAGTACTCCGGGCACTTCGAAGGGCGGGCAAGTGTGGATAAGAAAGCTGTTCAGATTCTGAATCGTTTGATGGACGATCAGAAGAAGCATTCGGTGAGTGCAGAGGAGCTTGCTTATGCGCGGAAGATGGGCGTCATTGTTGAGGATCGGCCTATTACTCATGATCAGGCGCTTGATGTCCTGACACGCTGTTTCGATGCTGTGTCTTTAGAGGATGCGGCGCAGGCGTTCTTATATAGTTTGTCCTCGCGCGACGTCGATTACCGCTATATTTTGGCCTCCTTCGTGTATGCGCGCAGTTGGTTTTCGTTTGACCAAGGCCAGGCGCAGGAGGTTCCGGAAAAGCTGACGGGCTCTTTCTTTAACTGGGTGAAGCACAAGGGCGGCGGTATTTGGGGAACGATCGGGAAGCCGATCTTTTACTTGGAGCAGTTCGCGTCGATGGAGCGGCGGGTTGCGAGCGATGCTGATGCGGGGATACTGAGGTCGATCTTGGAGCTGGCTGATTCCATGGAGGACAAGGCCAGTGGCACTGCCTTGGCTACCGCTATCCGCACCGCGAAGTTGCTTCCTTGCACCCAGGCCGAGGCCGTTGGGATCGTTGAGACTCTAGGAATCTGCGGGATTCTCGAGGCGCCAGGGCACCCCGGTTTTCTGCATTCATTCACTCCCCCACTCGAGCGCGACACCGGTGACCTCAGGCAGAGTCTGTCGTATCCCTTAAACTGGTGGCACGGGGTTAACGGAGTGAATTGGGAGAATGCGGGCGAGGTGTTTGGGGCTATTCTCGATCAACACTGAAGGTTTTAGTCGTGAAGTTGTCACGAGATGGCGCCAGCTGAGTGTAAAGTGACAGCAGGCTTGGGTTTCACACAGCCTTTTCGAGGTGGAGAAGGCCGTATTGATTCAGATGGGCCAGGTTAGAAGGCTAATTCCTCAACGCAGAGGATATAGAGCCTTATATTGAAGTGCGTCGAATAAGCAGGTGGTATCCCCCATGAAAAGTGCCGATAACGATGACGATCAACAGATGGAAAATATTTTTGACGCGGTAGACGAAACGAACGAGCCATACGAAATTCGCACCGACGATTCCATCAGAACAAGAAACTTTGTGAATGCGAATGGTCTTAACGCGATCGCTCAGAATATTGTGCAGAATGATCAAAGAAGATGGGAAAACCTTCAAAAGGCACTCCGGGGAAACATACCTAAAATTGACTTTTCTTCATTCTCCACTATGCCCCCGGGCTTTGAACACCTACAACAACAGCTCAAAAGCCACTCAGACATCATCAAAGACTTCTATAGAAGTCTCTTCGAGCATAATTCTGAACTGCAAGAAGCCCTAAAAAATATTGAAAATATAGTCGCGAGTTTCAGCCGCGTTAACGAAGCTCGCAACGCCTGGGCGCGATTTGGATGGGTATTTTCAAGATTCCCCGATCAAATCATTGACTTGGTTCCACAAAGCTACGTCGAAGCAAATTCCATTGCACTTCCCTATGCCAGAGAATCTCTAAAAGTATTGAGGGAGGAGCTCATCAAGGCCGCTCCAAACGACACTTCTACGAACAAAATGTTCGAAGAATTTGAGAAGCAGGAGTATCTCCTCACAACTATGCTTGCCTTTACCCTAATTGAAGGGAATATTCGACGCTGGCTACTTTCATACGGCTTACCGGGGGGCGGGAATGGAAAACTCAAAGGAACGAAACTGGATGAAAATACTCGCTACTCAATCTTTGAAAGGTTTAACGCGCTAGCAAATGCACAATCCTACTTCTTCAGATACGCCGATGATTTTAATCCTGAACGAGAGGGGGAGTGTAATCGACATTTTTTAATGCACGGCATGGCATCGCAGGAGATATCAGAAGAAATTTGCCTTAAGCTTTTCCTTATTTTGGACGAGACGCAAAAGGTCCTTCCGAGATGCGAGGCACTGATAGAGGACTGAAAATCTCCATCGAATTAGTTATTCAGCTACCAACGCGTGCAACTCAGCACACGAAGAAAGCAATAGCTACTCCCCCACCCTCCGAGCATGGAAAGTCCACCCTTCACCAAACGCTCGGTGCAACAGGAAGCTGGCCCCCGCCAAGGTCAGCGCACACCCCAGCCCGGTGTAGAAGAAGGCGAAAAACCAGTTGGGAATAAGCCCGCTTAGACGCAGCCCAAAGCCGAATGACATCATGAAGGCCATGATCAGGTAGCCCTTGAGGTCCAAGAATCGCAGAAAGTTCAGGCGTTCACCGTCCAGGCCTCGGATCCTCTTGGCGTTCTTCAGGACAATTGTGCCGAACATTGCGTGGAAGGCGAAGAAAGCGGCGACAGCACTGACAACAAGTGCGACGACGACGCCAACAGCTGCGCCGCTCATTACAACAGCCGAACGTACACCGATCAGAGCAACGTTCATACCCGCTAACAGCCAAACCACTCCGGCAACGATAATCAGGTTTTCTTTCTTCATTTTGAGCAGCGTCATCAGCAATCTTTCTTTTCAATCGGGGCAGCAGTATCAGCGCTTCCAGAAGCAGAACTCTTAGCCACCGCCTCGTACAAGCTGGCGTCAAGAAGGGCAAAAAGAGGCTCACAATCGGAGCCCTCCTTGAGCGAAGTAAAGATCGTCCCAAGAACAAAAGCACATAGTTTTTCGGGGCTCAGCGCGCCAACTAACCTTGAGCGCACGACCGCGCGATCCGCCTCCAACACATGCTGGAGTCCTTGTTCCATGTGAGCCAGCATCGGTCCGCGCGCAGCCTCCAAGGCCTCGTGCTCGCTGCGGGGAAGGCGGCGCATCTCGGCGAACCAATCGACATCCATGTCCGCCAAGGCCACACCCAAAGCACCGCGCAATTTCCGCACGTAATCGACGAAACTCTCGTTCCCATCAACCCGACAGCATTCCTCGAACAGCGCCTGGCCAAAAAATCGTGTGAATACTGCGGCCGTCAGGTCCGCTTTTGTTGGGAAGTACATGTAGACCGAACCAACAGCGATCCCGCACGCTCCGGCCAGTTTTCGCACGGAGAGCGCGGAGATTCCTTCGCGCGCCGCAATTGAATACGCCTGGTCGATGAGTTTGTCTTTATCAATGACCTGCTTGGGCACGAAAATCCCCCTCTCGCTGGTTTCACTCTATAATGAACAGTGTTCAGTATAGACATATCCCATCCCCAACACGTCAGGCCCGGAACCCACAAGTGAGTACTCTCGACCACAAAGAGCGGATCATCTAAGCCGACAAGCTTTTGCAAGTGCGATTTCCACTTCTGTTATCGCAGGCGTGCTGATTATTAGCACTGAGACTAAGCGCCTGCACCAATAACGCCCGAACGCAAACTAGCATTAGACCCAGGTATACAAGCGCGTTCAAGGAAGGCCGCTATGGACATGGGTCAATTCGCTTGGGTTGAGTTCTATGAGGAACTCGCCGACACCCTGCTCGGATACGCGAACAATCGACAGGCACTACTCAGGCATCTGTCGCATGCATATTCCCAAGCAGGGATTCCCTTGCCGACGATTGACCGTACAAGTACTCCCGAGGACGTCGACCCATTCACCGTGTTTGGCCTCTTTACACGAGGAATCACCAACGAAAAACGCGTCGTAGTTCTTGACGCATTGGCACAGGAATTTGACATTGCTGCGACGAGGCCGGTCTCTTTCAACGGAGCCCCCGGAATCAACAACCTCGCGGCAGCATTTAACGCCTTCGATAGCGAAACTCGCACGCAGGATATAGAAAACCTCTGGCGCGTCTTTAAAGCCGGGATTACACTGGCCGACAACGATTCTCCGGATAATCGCGCTAATTTTACGGTCGCTTTTGACGCGACACTGGGCCAGCGTGGTTTAGGACAGAAACTCACGACAGGACTGTATTGGATTCGACCACGCTTCTTCATCAATCTGGACAGCCGTAACCGTTGGTTTCTGCACGCCCAAGGAGCCTGCGGGACAGAGGTCGCAAACCTTGTTCCTCCCGAGAAAGAAAAAGAACTCATCACAGGCGCTACCTACTTAAAGATCCGCGATCTAGTTGCCTCCACATGCGAAAGCACAAAACACCCATTCACTTCATTCCCTGAGATCGCCCATGCGGCATTTACTGAGGCTAAAAAAGTGAATGCAGAGCGCAAAGAACAAAAGACACTTCAGGAGGCCGAGCCCTCCAACAATTCCCTCGGCGATGCCGATGTTGAAACGACTCACTACTGGCTCTATGCCCCGGGGAAGGGCGCGAGCATGTGGGAGGACTTCTACAGCCAGGGAGTGATGGGACTTGCCTGGGGAGAAGCTGGTGACCTTTCCGCGTACGCAAGTAAAGAAGCGATCCGCCTCGCCCTGGTCGACTCAAGCAGCGGAA
>ERZ1036455.409-NODE-409-length-12517-cov-4.151501_pt1 | contig 12517 bp, 5 predicted proteins | sample MGYA00514228_ERZ1036455 | MGnify/ENA primary metagenome ERZ1036455 (study PRJEB33795, sample SAMN09464920) | human gut metagenome | host: Homo sapiens | place: USA: Stanford, California | collected 2016-07 | study: EMG produced TPA metagenomics assembly of the... | reverse complement strand
TTGAATCGCTACGCTTTTCTCAAATTTACTTTTTAGCTATCTGTTTATTTTAAATTCAAAATCGCATGTCGCGTATCCTCAGTCAGGACCGTCAAAATACGGTCAGCTACATTCTCGAAATAACCATCATAGCGGGAGCCTTCCTGAATATGGATCATATCGATTTGCCAAAGTTCTCCCTCTCCATCCTCGCACCATGCATGCCATTCGATGCAAGCCTCGACAGTATGCAGAAGATTGACACACTCTATCTTTTTGACTGATGTATTCGCGGCAAGTTCAGCCATTGCACGGAAACTGTCAGACAAACTGATCTCAGAGGTATAGACATGGAAATCTATGTCCCGATGCTTCATTAGTAGTCCAGTACGCAGAGAACCGACCAGATTCACTTTCGCCCCTATGCTTTCCCATATCGGAATGATGCGGGTTGCTTCTACTATCTTCCAGGCTTTTTGTTGATTCCGGTGTGCAATATCGAGAATGTCCATTTTCTATCCTTTTAAATAAATGCTGCAAAAGTATGAAAAAAATCCGGACACATCACCCTGCCTGAACTACTGTGCGAGAGAGAATCTCAGACTAATACCATAGTTTGAGTTCGAAGTCGGATAAGAAGCACTCGATATCAGCGGTTCGTTGATCTGGATATCATAGAATGCACGAATCGTCAACGCACGGCTCAAACCGTAATCAGCCGAGAACGAGATTGTCTTTGCTATGTTACCACTGGTAGCCTGCGTCAACTGCGTGTCAATTTTGCGGATCAATGATTGCATTTTATTGTACGAAAAATCCAAACGAACGGTGAGGTCATTACTGAAATCACGTGTCTTCTTCATCTTCAACACCTTATTAAACTCAGCATATTTATAACCCAGACCGATCGTCACTTTCTTGGAAAGCGCTTCAACCAACTGGTAAGATGTCGTATTCAAACTCAAATTGCGAGTAGTCGAATAGTCCGCCCGAACCGTCACGTTATTTAACAGGGTAGCATCTGCACCCAACAAAGGACTAAATGCTTCGGTAAGGCTGACAGACGAAATCGAATAAGGGGACGATGGTGTCGGGTTGTCATTCAGGATCGACTGGATATATCCCAATCCGTCCTGTCCGGCATCCACCCAGTTTAAGAAGGAGGTAAAAGCACCTACCGCATAGGAACAACGATACTGATGGCTTAACGTCACACTCTTGAAATACTTCTTGACAGCCGGAATCTTGATCAAACCGTCGTAAGTGATACGCCAGTTAGGCAACATACTCTTTAATGAAGGGAAAGCCGTCAAGCCCACCTTCTTTGGATCCTTACCGGTATAAGCAGCCAGAAATGCAGGAATCAGAACATCCGCCGAATTCCGGTTGACGCCGTTCACATTATCGGTTCCCGGATTATAAGGCATTCCTCCCAAACCTTGATCATGAATAAAGCCCACATCCGGATATTTCAAGCCCGAATACTTGCTTTCGATACGCTGGGCGATGATCTCTCGGTTTGCCAACAATCTGTCAAAGGCTTTCGAAGAATAGTTGTTCATGGCATTTCCACTCCCCCCGAAGGCACTTCCCAATGCGATTGTCGTCATAGTAAAGTTACCTCCCATAATTTCCGGCATACCTTCATACATAAATTGTATTTCTGTATTACGCGTATCGTTACGAAGTGCCGTCAAATCAATCTTCAATCCTGTAATCGGTTCAAGATTTGCCCGTATATTCAAGTTCTTTGTACTGGTCATGATAGCTGCATTTACGTCTCTTTCAGTATCCGTAATCAGCCAACCTTTTTCATACGCCTCATCTATATAGCTGCGACGCACATCACCGAACGCAAAACCGATACCCGGAGAAAGACCAAATGAAGAATGTCCCTGACCAAAGATATCACCGATCTCCGGACGAAAACCGGGCAACATCATACCGGCAGAATTCGTAAACTGGATATTGAAACGGCGGACCATCATCAGAAAACGGGCACTATGTTCTACAGCCTTATAAAGGAAATCCTCTGTAGGAGCCGGTCCTGGTATGATTGTCAGTTTTAAACGTACCGTATCCTGGTTCAAAATCTTGACCTGTGCAAAGTTGATCGGCTTGAACTTTACTTTATAGACACGTCCGTCTGTCCTTCTAGCCGTGATTTGTACTTTCTTCGTAAACATTCCATGCTCGACAACAGTAGCACTGTCCGGATTCAGGACAATTTCTTTCTCCAACTTCGGCTTTTTCTTCTTCTCCGGCTTTTTAGCCGTAGCCCGAGTATTGTTGAACTTCTGGTTGATCTTCTTCAAATATTTGTTTTTGTTATAGAGGGATAACAAGTTCAAGTTCGCCTGCAAATCGAATTGGCGCTGGTTCTTGATCGTGTTACCCATCTCGATATCTTCGCTTACCGTTGCTCCACGGTCCCAGTTATAAGTAGCATTATAGCTCAAAGAGGCATTGGTCCAATCCAGAACCGGGATCAGTTGCAACGGTAACTGCCAGGTCGCCATAAACTGTTGGTCGTACTTCATCGGAGTACCTAAATCAGCGATGCTCTTCTTTACGGAATCTTTCCATAACTGATAACCATCCGGATTCAGTTCTTTATTTACCTGCACATACGGTTCTTCGATACGGGCATTCGTTCCGGAACTAAACGTTATGTTCAGGTTGTTCGTAAAAGCCCAATTCAAACTGAAAGCACGGTCCCAATAGAAATTCTGGCTGAATGTCACCGGGATATCGTTACTAACGCCTGTTGCTGCCCCTGTCAGGTCGCGCAATTTTATCTCATAATAATTACGCATCATAGCCGTCTGGAAATTGATAGACGGAGCTACATTAAACGCCAATTGCTTGGCATAGCGCGTATAGCCGTTGTTTTTCTTCAATAATTTATCAAACGGTTTGATCGGTTTGACATAAGGCACATAACTATAAGCGAAATTAGCGCGATAATCTTTTGTCGTTTCATATTCTGTTTCCGGATTTTTCTTATCATTAATGCTGTACGAATATCCGAGCGTGAAGTTTGCCGGATCATAAGGCATCGGATTCTTACTCTTGATATTCACACGCACATTATTAAATGAAACGCTTTTGATAACCGTCCTGTCTTGCGAATAGTTACGGATCGAATCCTTCTCTGCTTTTGTTTCCGCCTTATCGATAGCATCCTTCAGTTTGACATCCTGATCCAGCGGATTGTATTTCGGATCATATGTTTCTTTCGAATAGGCATAATAGAACGGGATGCTGACTTGTGCCTTTTCCGGGAACAACTTACCCAATTCGATAGAAGTGGCCACGTTATACTGCTTAAAGTCTTCCATCCGGCGTTCATTCAAAGACTGGTCAAGAGCACCAAAACCAGCCGTTTCGATACGTCCGCCCACATTCACTGTTCCCAAATCGGAAAGTGCGACATTCAAATTCGCATTAGCAGCCCATCCACCTTCTTCATTGAAGTCGGTCAAGCGCAATTCGTTCACCCAAACTTCCCCACTCTTCAATTTATTACGCACATTACGTACACCGATCATAACAGTCTTCACTTCAGAAAGGCTTGGATTACCTTTAACACGAATCGTATTCCCTTCATTATCCGGGTCCCTACCTGAATAGATAGTCTGGAAAGACACCCCATTTGCCCCAGAACGCTTTTCCCGGTTACGCTCCAGCTTCAAGTCTGTCAGAATCTCCAGACGGAAGTTCAACATATTTTCTGCTGGCCAAACAATTTTCTGATGTTCCGAATTATTATAATTATACTCCCCATGCGGAGTTAACTTCAGCGGGACTTCATATTCATAATAGTTATTCTTATAGTCTGATCCCAAGCGGATAAAGACAGCAAGATCGCCATCCGCAAGATCATTTACATCCAATTTTGGAGCCTCGGCATGTGTAAACAATTGCAAACGCTTATACTGCCGCAAATCATAGTTTGTATTCTTATACACGGCACGTGCATCCTGAGCAGCAAGGTCCGTTATCTTTAATGAAAGCGCCTGTTCGTTCTCCTGACGGATCTGAGGCTGGCTCGGATCCAGTACACGGCTGACACCTGGAGGCAATGTATAGCTGACCGGATCCCTGTCACTGTTTTCCTCAATATTGACAGTTGAAACTTCTAATTTACCCTTTACCGCGGGCGGCATTTTCGGATCGGACAAATCCTGCTCATAGGATCGCCATTCGCCACGTACCAGTTGTAAAGTACCAAAACGCAATACGACCGATTCCTTAAATCCAGTCATATACATACGCATGAAACGAATCGTCTTGAAATCATTGATCGCCCCCACACGGCGCTGGTATTGCCTTACCGGAATCTTGAATTGATACCAGGTAACGGATTCTGTCGTACCATCCGCCAATCTTACTAATGAGGTACGTTTATCCGCAATAAAGTTTTCACCGACAACCGTATCCTGCGGAGTGATCCTGACTTTGTATTCGAAATATTTTTCATTTTTGTTCAGAGTATTATCCTGATTGATGTCTTCTACATCAGGTACGGTCTTGGACGATGTGCTGTAGCGCTCGCCCGAATCGTTAATGTCTTTCGAGTTTCCTTCCGTTCCGTTGTAGCGTTTGTAACGTGTTAAGATATCCACCTCCTGAGAATCATAGTCTGAACCACGAAAATAGTGAAACTTGTCACCTGCCGGGTCAAAGAACGGAGACAGTTGCAACGGATCGTTCTCCATCTCGGTAAGAGTTGTTGCATTCAATTTCTGACGCAATTTATTCAGATAATCCTGATAGGCCGGATATTCTTTCTCTTCATCCGAAGATAAACCGTTCAAGCCGACATCCTGTAATAAACGTGCACCAGCCGTATTATCGAATGCATAAACCGTACTCTGCTGCTTGGGAACCTTACCCCAAACCGTATAATCGATTTTCGATGTATCTCCATCGATCGGTAATCCGTTCTCGAAGAACTTCTTTTCATCCTTCAATATATCTTCCGATATCTCACCCAAATTAAAATACAGGTCACCACCTGCAGTCTGACGGTCATAGATAAACGGATCAAGCATCCAGAATTCGATATATTCGACATTCGCCGTCTCGAAGTCACTTTGGTCTATCTTACGCATCATACCGCCAAAACGCTTTTCCGGGTTCTGCAATGTTCCATCTGGATTAATATTATCGGCATCCAGGTTATATGGGCCGCGTTCCTGAGGATAGTAAGCCATGTTCAGAACTGTCAGCGTGTTACTTTCACTCATGCTTTGCTGCCGTTGCGGAAACAACTCCCTTGTCTCAATAGCACGGACATAATGGTTGGACAAATCTTTTGTCGTGATATACTTTGGACGCAAAGAAGAATTTTTACGTGTGAACAATCCGTCGATTGTGTACCAGGCTAATAAAGCACGGCTTTTCCCATAATCGATATTATTGGTCAGTCCGGCTTCCGGAAATAGCTGGGGTGTACCGTCGTCATAAGGCACACTGGACAACTGCCAAGGATAAGGATCAGAGAGATCGAAATTACTCTGTGTTGACTCAAAATCATCCAAATACGAATATCCACCTGTATTCTTGTTTTCGTAATGTCCGGCAATCAAATGAGCGAACTCCGCATTAAAAGATATCTGGCTGGGTTTGCTCAGGTTCAGCAACGGCAGCTTGTCGAATACATTGGTAAGCCACTGACTTTCCCCCTTATAAGACATATTGACCCCCCAAAGTGTATTTTTGATCGCCTCGTCGCCCATCGTCGTTTTAGTGGTCAACGGCATTTCAGACATATGCATGATAGTAGCACCTAGCATCAGATTCGGATTGAACTGATAGTTCAAGTCCAATCCCATCATGGTCTTACGCTGCATATTATAGGCTGTTTGGTTTTCCAACGAGACGCTGACCGGAGTACCTGCAGAAATAATACTTTCATTTAGGATAGTCACCACACCGGAAGTATAATCGACGGTATAGTCCACATTTTCGGTCAATATCGCTCCACCAGCCGTAACCTTGACTGAACCTCGTGCTACATTGGAAGCCCCTAATTGTATCTCGGCACCCGAAGAGGCCTTGTATTCTCCTTCCAGTTTGAATTTGTTCTTTTCCGCAATCTGCCGGGCAACAGTCAATGTCGAGTCATAGAGTTCCTGGAACACATACTTATCGGCAATCGCATCATTATTAATCTTTTTACGCAGATAAGAGCCGAACGGTTCCACACTCGGAAAGATGATCTTCCCATTATCGGCCAGGACAGTCACTCCTTCAATAAAGTCATATATACCATCCGGATGCGGTTGATTATTGGAATCATAACTATCCAGGTTCAGCACCCGTAACAAGATTTGATTGGCAATCGCTCCTTCCGGCAAATAGTTGACATATGTACCGGTCGTATCGCTCTGGTACATGATATTCAGCTTGAATTTCTCCTTTTGGACAGAATAAGCTCCTAACGAATAAATGTTTTTCATCATCAGGTCCCAGAAAGGCATATCGGGAGACATGGTAATTCCTTTCAGCAACTTCACATACAGGCAAGAGGCAGCCGAAGAAGGATTGTCAGTCGAGAACTCACCAACCTGGTAAGTCTTTCCATCCGAATAGGTATAATAATAAGCGACAGCCAATACCTCATCCGCCTGCAACTGTGTTTTTAGCGAGATATATCCCAATTTGGTATTAACCGTATATTCGGACGCATCCAGCAAGCGGGCGCTTTCCACTTCTTCATATTCCGTACCGTTGACGAAAGTCCCTCCCAGCGCCTGATTTACCGTACTGATATCACGAGCACCAGAAAATTGCTGGTTAAGGGTATTATATAATGTGTTCGTATTATTATAAGGGATAGATAACGCCCCCGAAGGAGAAACGACCGCCGTATTCGATATATTAGCATGCTCGGCCAGATCGGCAAAAGCGACCACATTACGCGCCTGGTCATAAGTAGCCCGTTTGTTTGTCACCCAAACTTCCACCTTGCTAATCGTGACGGGAGAAGAAATCGTATTCAAGTTCTTCACCGCCTCATCATAACGGTCACGGAAATAGTGCGACAGAAAAAAGTGGCGATTCTCGTCATATTGGTCAATCGTCAATTCGAAAGGTTTTGTTTGCACGCCCCCTTTAGAACTGACCGTTTTTGATTCCGACTCCTGTTGTGCAAACAACGCATTGACTCGCAATTTCCCGAACTGGAGATCCGCTTTCATACCGAACAGAGCTGCTCCCCCGTTGATCAAGGAGTTACTGGTCGTCATACTCACGTTTCCGGCTTCCAGCGACTTAATAATTTCGTCTTCCTCCCCAGTATAAGCTAATTTCAATTTTTTGGAGTCAAAATCGAAAGAGGTTTCGGTATTATAGTTCATATCAAAATTCACTTTGCTGCCGACCGATGCCTGCACATTCAATTGGACATTCTCGTCGAAATTAAAGAAGGTGCGGTTACGAGCACGTTCCGGCAGAGACGGATTTTTGGTTTTATTCTGCTTCAAACCTAACTCCACTTCAGCCGATCCTTGTGTCTTCACCCGAACACCACCCGGTCCGAAGATACGCTCCGCCGCCCCAATATTGAACTGCATATCTGCTAAGTTGAACTGTTTATTAGCCGCTTTTTGAAATTCTTCCTCGTTTTTCTGGCGATAATAAGATTGAACAGATTTTTGGAAACTATAATCCTGGTATTCTTCGGGAGTCAACGAAATAGGGGTAGTCAGGTCGGCATCACCTAATTTGGTACGAACCACATACGTCCCGGTTCTGATATCGTATTCGACCACTGATTTCACGTTATCCGGCGTCTTCAAGTCAGCAGGCGACTGCTTGGTCAGATCCTGATATTCTTCAGGAACTGTCTTGGCTACCGGAAAACGGGTGCGCACCTTCGGCACTGTATCATCCGGTACGACCAGCAATTCAGTATCAGGCAACGACATTGCATAGGCCAGGAAATCCGTATTCATAGAATACAGACCTGCACCAAACAGTAGAATTGTTATCCAAAGTATAAATTTTAGTGTTCTTCTCATGTTAATTGTCAATTGTCTATAGTCAATTGTCAATTGCTTAAAGCATTCTTAGAGCAGTTTTGATCACTTGCTCGACAGCAAGTGAGGGAGAACCTTTGAGAATCGTATGGACCGCCTTTTGTGAAGCGGCTTTCTGGAATCCCAACATGACCAGTGCAGCGACAGCTTCTTCCGCCACGGCATTATTCGACGCGGGAGTTTTGGGTGTGCTTACAGTTGTAAGTCCTTCGACCGCTTTCACCTTGTTCTTAAGATCCACAAGGATACGCTGAGCTGTTTTTGTTCCTATTCCTTTGACTGCAACTAGGGAATTTTCGTCTTTGTCGGCTATCGCCCGTACTAGTTCGGATGGTGACAGGGAAGAAAGGATCATCCGTGCCGTGTTAGGGCCTACCCCTGGCACGGTGGTCAGCATCAAAAACAGTTCGCGTTCTTCTATCCCGGCAAAGCCAAAAAGTACGTGGGCATCTTCTCGTATGATCTCGTAGACGTAGACCTTACCATCTGCCTTTCCATTATAAAAAGTATATGTATTCAGGGAAATATTCAGTTCGTAGCCGATTCCGGCACATTCCAGCACCATCCTAGCTGGAGTCAGTTCGACGATTTCTCCCTTAATATATTCGATCATGTTCTTCTTTGTTTGGGTAATTCGTATCAATTATAACGCAAAATTACAGAAAAGCGTATATATGACGACAAAAAAACTTTGATACGGTTACTGTTTTAATAATCTGAGAGTATTTCAAAGATTGTTCTGTCGGCTACAAAGCTCACTCTTTACAAACGAGATTATTACGTTTTGTTGCACAAGTATGGTTATACAAAATGATAGTACTATCCTATAAAAATCGGATTTGTAGGGCATCTATTTAAAATTACCCGCAGGGGTAATATTTTTTAACATTCTATTTGAACGCAAAAACCTTCTTTTGCTATCTAAATGTCAAAAGCATAAAATGAAGTCAAAGACTTGGATTACCCCTCAAACCATACTTGATTAATTATTGCTTCCAAAATCCTGGCAACAAGATTGTCAGCACCGTAAAGATTTCTAAACGTCCGACCATCATCAGAAAAGACAAGAACCATTTCGATACTGCCGGGACATCAGCATAGTTTCCAACTGGTCCCAAACTACCGAGTCCCGGCCCAACGTTGCCGATCGAAGAGATAGTAGCACCGATCGTCTCCTCAAATCCCATCCCGTCGATCATCAGTACCATACAGCTGACAAATATTAAAGCAATATAAGCGAAAGCGAAAGCCAATACCCGGTGGACAATATCACCCGAAATGGCATGCCCATTCATACGTACCGGAATAATGGCATGTGGATGTGTCTGCTTCTTAAACTCGTTAAAGAGGTTCTTGGTCAAGATCACAAAACGGCCCATCTTCAAACCTCCACAGGTAGAGCCTGCACAACCACATACCACCATCAAGACCAGTGCTAACAACCAGAAAAACGGTCCCCACGGAATATAGTCGACCGTGGCAAACCCACAGGTAGATACCAATGTCACAACTTGGAATATGGCCTGCCTGAAAGCCGTTCCGAAATCATCCACAATTCCCTTATACATAATCCAAACCGTTGACATTGCTGTTATAATCAGCACAAACCAAAAGAACCAGCGCGTTTCCTCATCTGTAAACAACTTCTTGGGCTTTCCGTTAAAAAAGAAATAAATCAGGGTGATATTGGTTGCCCCAATAAACATGAAGATCGTAACGACATATTCGATATAAGCAGAGTTCCAATAAGCAATACTGGCATTTTTAGTAGAATAACCACCAGTTGCAATACAAGTTAGCGCATGGTTCACTGCATCAAACAGATCCATCGGCCCCGCCCAAAGCAACCCGATTAGTATAATAGTCAGAAACAAATAAACTCCCCAAAGTCGTTTGGCAACCTGCGTTATGCGAGGTCGAAAACGTTCATGTGTGATTCCTGGTGTTTCAGCATTGAACATCTGTATGGCACCACCGCCAATGATAGGCATCAAAGCGACAGTAAAGACAATTACTCCGATACCACCCTGCCATTGCGTAAGGCTTCGCCAAAACAATATCCCATGCGGAAGTGCTTCGATGTCGGTCAATATGGTAGAGCCTGTCGTCGTGAAACCGGACATCGTTTCGAAATAAGCATCCGTCACATTATCTATATACCCACCTAAATAAAAAGGCAACATCCCTAAGAGAGAGAAAAGAGCCCAAGTCAAAGTAACGGTCAGCATCCCTTCCCGGCGTCCAGCCGTATGTTCGTTGGCTCGTAATCCGATCAGCATAAAAAGAACTCCCGTTCCGAACATGATACCACTCGACTGAAGAAGCGGATAGAAATCGTTTCCTTTATATAAGAAAGCGACTGCCGTTGCAGCCAGCATAAATAACGTCTCAAGGATGAACATCATCCCTAACATCTTAATTATAAAACGAATGTTTAGCATATCAATTAAAGTAGTCCTCCAATTTACGCATAGCCGTATCCAAACAGAACACAACAACGTGATCATAAGCCTGGATATGTGTATCCCCCTTGATCATCATAGGTTCTCCGTCACGAATCAATCCACCCAACGTTAAATCTTTCGGGAGGTTCAGATCTTTTACCTGCTTACGGGTAATCTTCGAATCGGGACGGGCAACAAGTTCCGCCACATCAGCATTGGCAAAAGTTAGACATTTCACGTTCGACACGTCTGCATCCAACAGGAATTGGTAAATATGGCTGGCAGCAATCAGTTTCTTATTAATAACCGAACCGATATCCATACTCTCCGCTAAAGGTATGTAGTCAATATTCTCGATCTTGGCGATGGTTTTGAATACTCCGGCGCGTTTAGCTGCCAAACAAGCCAAAATATTCGTACTTGAATTATCCGTCAGTGCAATAAATGCTTGCGCATCTTTGATCCCTTCCTGCATCAAGAGGTCAGTATCACGTCCGTCTCCATTGATAATCAATACATTTCCAGGGACAACCTCGGCTATACGATGACTCTTTTCTTTGTTTGTTTCGATTACTTTTACACGAATATTGTTCGGAAGGTATTGACAAGTACGGATTGCGATACGGCTCCCCCCCATAATAATAACTTTCTTTACTTCAGGGTCTCGCTTGCCCGCATGCAACCGGACATCTTCGATATGGCCTTTAGTCGTTGTAAAGAAAACGATATCTCCCGATTCTATACGGTCCGTACCACGAGGAATAATAGTTTCATTCTGCCGTTTGATGGCAACGATATGATAGAGTTTCTGTTCATTCAGCAGTTCAAACAGATGTTTGTTCACAAGTCGGGAATTATCGCGCACCTTTACACCTATCAAGATCAGAGCGCCTCCGAATAGTTCCCAGTATTGCCGAGTCCACGGACGTTTAACAGCCGTGACAATTTCCTTGGCGGCCAGCATTTCCGGGTAGATCATGGAATCGATCCCCATCTTTTCGAATAGTTCCTTATTTTTAGGGAGCAAATATTCGTAATTGTTGATACGTGTCAACGTCTTACGTGCCCCTAATTTAGAAGCCAGAATACTGGCTGCCACATTGGTCGTTTCTTCCGGCGTGACACTGATAAACAGGTCTGCCTTTCTGATACCGGCTTCTTCCAGATCTCGAATGGAAGTCGGATTACCCACCATAGGAAGGATCTCCATACTTGAATTCGTAAAATTCAAACGTTCCTCATTCGGATCCATCAGGATAATATCCTGCTTCTCCTGTGATAACATTTTTGCCAGGTGGGTTCCTACTTCACCGGCTCCGGCTATAATAATTTTCATTTTATATAGAGATTAATTATAAGGACATATTATCCTCCGATAACCATCTTTTTTATTTCTTCTGCTATACATTTGGCATCCATGCCACACAGTTTATATAGTTCGGAAATCGGTCCGTGTTCGACAAACTCATCCGGAACACCAATCCGCTTAATTTTGGGGGTATAGCCGTTATCAGCCATAAATTCCAGAACAGCACTGCCCAATCCACCTCTGATCACGCCATTTTCAACAGTGATGATACGACTAAACTTCTTACCAACTTCATGTAACAGTTCTTCATCCATCGGTTTTAAATAAATCATATCGTAATGAGCTATTGATATGCCATCACCTTCAATCTCTTTTATAGCCTTTATCACTTCGTTGCCAATAGGGCCAAGCGACAAGATCGCAATATCATCCCCATCACGGAGTTTCTTGCCTTTTCCGACCGGCAAAACATGCATTTCATTCCTCCAATCCGCCATCTCTCCCTTTCCGCGCGGATAACGGATCACGAACGGACCGTTATTTTCTTTATATCCAGTGTACATCAGGTTTCGTAAATCCAGTTCGTTCAAAGGGGACGAGATAACCAAGTTCGGGACCGGACGCAGATAAGCGAGGTCAAACACCCCATGATGCGTCGCCCCGTCTTCGCCAACCAAACCAGCGCGGTCCAAGCAGATCACCATATGAAGATTCTGGAGGGCAACATCATGTATCAC
>ERZ1036455.405-NODE-405-length-12613-cov-3.772814_pt1 | contig 12613 bp, 8 predicted proteins | sample MGYA00514228_ERZ1036455 | MGnify/ENA primary metagenome ERZ1036455 (study PRJEB33795, sample SAMN09464920) | human gut metagenome | host: Homo sapiens | place: USA: Stanford, California | collected 2016-07 | study: EMG produced TPA metagenomics assembly of the... | reverse complement strand
CCAGCGCCCGTCGCCCCCCCCAATACAGCACCCACCCCGCCTCGCGCGACCTCGCTCTTCTCTACCTTCACGATGTTCTTCGGTGGCGGCCTGATCCCCAGCTACCTGCTGATGAAGCAACTGGGACTGCTGAACAGCATCTGGGTTTTCATCATTCCGGGTGCCTTCAGCGTATTCAATATGATCATTGCCCGTTCCTTCTTCGAGGCTTCGATCCCCGAAGAACTTCATGATGCGGCGCAGGTTGATGGCCTGTCGTACTTCGGGTACTTCAACAAGATCGTGTTGCCTCTGTCGACGGCGATTATCGCGGTCATTGGCCTGTACTACTTCGTTGGGCACTGGAACGATTACTTCACCGGTTTGATCTACATTCGCGACCAGAATCTGCAGCCTTTGCAAAACGTTCTGCAAAACATTTTGTTGGCGAACCAGACGCAAGTTGGTGCTGTTGGAATGACCGCAATGGATTCGCAGAACTTTGCTGATCAGATCAAGTTCGGCGTGATCATCGTTTCGACAATTCCTCTGCTGATCATCTACCCCTTCTTGCAGAAGTACTTCAATAAGGGCGTCATGATCGGCGCCGTCAAAGGCTAGAACAATGACCAGAGTTGCCCTGACCTACGAGCGTTTGTGCCGCATCGTGCTGATGGTGTTTGTCGTCAACGTTGCGATGCTCGTCCACACGCTCATGGGACTGATCCTGGGAGGATTCTTCCCCTCAATCGCCGCCGCATACGCAACCTTTAGGACGTGGCTTATCGACGAGGATCAGTCGTGGCGCATTCGCCAAACATGGACGGTGTTTCACCGCGCGTGGAAAGACGAACTTACCCAGGCCAATCTCTTTGGTTGGGTGCAACTGCTCATCGGCCTCGCCCTGGCGTGGGACTACTACCTGGTGAATTGGAACGACTTGGGTGGAGTGATCGGCGTTGGCGTCTCGGGCCTTCTGCTCTTGCTCAACCTTGTGTTCTGGACCGTGGCGGCGCTGTCATGGTCAGTACGTGCGAATTTTGATGAATCCCTTTCTTGGATTCTTCGCATGTCGCTGAACATGACAGTGGCCCGCCCGCTATGCACCCTGCTTCTTCTTGCTTTCACGGTCATCATTGGGTGGACGTGGAGTCAATGGCCGGGCGTGTTTATGGTCTTTGGTGCTGCGGTTCCAATTTTCGCCGTCCAGGCAGTGATTTATAGTTTTGGAGGGCTGCCGGGAATGAGCGTCAAGGACCGACCCTCCCCAAACCCCGCCGACGAGGCTGCCGCTGAGCGCGGGGGAGTAGCCGCTTAAGGCCGCCGAGGCCTCGGCAATGAGAGAACCCGACAACTTTCCTTCCCACTACCTTCTTCCAACCACTTTAAAACCGGTAACCCAGGAGACCCAATGTTTCCCATTCCCTCTGTGAAGGCGCAGATGAACCCCCAGACCACCTTTGTGGGGGAGCGGTGGCGAATCGGCTTCCTGACCGATGCCCTAGTCCGCCTCGAGTGGTCGGATTCTGGAGTCTTTGAGGACGAGGCGACGCAGGTCGTCCTCAACCGTTGTTTCGAGCAGGAAACGCCAAAAGTTACCTATTCCCAGCGAGGCGTAATGCACGTGTGGGAGACCTCTTCCATCCGCCTGGTTTTTGACGGTCAGAGCTTTAGCAAAGAAGGACTGAGCGCCGTCGTCAAGAACGCGGGAGGAGGCTTTGGGACCATGTGGCACTACGGAGATGAGGCGCACGAAAACCTCAAGGGGACCGCGCGCACTTTGGACGGTGTGAATGGGGCCTGCGAATTGGGTATGGGGCTTATTAGCCGCGATGGATGGGCGGTCCTGGATGACTCGAAATCGAATCTCTTGCAGAGTGATGAAGCTGCGTGCAGGGCAGGTTGCGTGACACGTCCGCGAGGCCACTCTGAAATCGACATCTATTTCTTCAGCTATGGAAGCCGATACGCAGAAGCCATTCGCGACTTCTACCGTTTGAGCGGTCCGACTCCACTTCTGCCGCGTTGGGCTTTGGGGAACTGGTGGAGCCGCTACTACCCCTATTCGCAGGATGAGTACCTCGCGCTGATGGATCGTTTCAACGCAGAAGGAATTCCATTCACAACCGCTGTTTTGGATATGGATTGGCACATCACCGATGTTGATCCGCGCTTTGGCTCAGGATGGACCGGGTACTCGTGGAATCGCGAGTTAATTCCAGATCCTCAAGCTTTTGCGGAAGCCCTGCATGATCGAGGCTTGCGTATTTCCGCGAATGTGCATCCCCGCGATGGAATACGTGCCTGTGAGGATGCCTATCCCAAGGCCGCCGAAACAATGGGAATTGACCCGGCCAGCGAAGAACCGGTGGAGTTTGATCTGACGGATCCGAGCTTCATTCGCGCCTATTTCGACATGCATCATGATCTGGAGACTGATGGCGTCGATTTTTGGTGGATTGATTGGCAACAGGGCGGTGTCTCGCGTCAAAAAGGTCTGGACCCGCTGTGGATCCTCAACTACCTGCACTATATGGACATGGTTGAGGCATCCTCAGAAGGTGAGGGGCAGGATCACGAGCTCCCGCTGATTCTCAGCCGTTACGCGGGCCCAGGATCGCACCGCTATCCCGTGGGTTTCTCCGGAGACACAGTTGTCAGCTGGGAATCCTTGAAATTCCAGCCCTACTTCACGTCAACGGCCTCGAATATCGGATACGGCTGGTGGAGCCACGACATTGGCGGACACATGCTGGGCGTGCGCGACGAAGAACTGGAAGCACGCTGGTACCAGCTGGGTGTATTCAGCCCGATTAACCGACTGCACTCGAGTCTGTCGCCTTTCGTGGGCAAGGAACCGTGGAATTTCCAGCAACCCGTGCGCGATATCATGCGCGATGCGCTGATCCTGCGTCACCGCCTCATTCCTTACCTGCACACGATGAACTGGCGCGCTGCCACGGAGGGTGCGCCGCTGGTAACTCCCATGTACTGGTCTCACCCAGATGAAGGGATCGCCTACGACGTGCATGAACAATTCATGTTCGGCACGCAGTTGATGGTTGCTCCCGTGGTGACCCCGCGCGATGCGAACACGCGCCAGGCGCGCATGCGCATGTGGTTCCCGCGCGGTCAATGGTTCGATTTCTTTACCGGACGCCGCTACGATGCCGAAATGGATGGTGGGCTGCGCCTGAATGTGTGGCGGCCACTGGAACTTCTTCCTGTTTTTGCCCCAGCAGGTGGGATCGTCCCCCTCCAAGAGCTGGATCAGAACATTAACGATTGTGGGAATCCCCAAGCGCTGGAAATCCTTGTCTTCCCCGGTGCTGATGGCCACTTCACTCTGCGTGAAGATGATGGTCGCTACCCGGGTGTCAATTGTGAGCAGCGCAGCGGCGAAGTGCGAACCAAGATCGTTTACAACGATGCCTGTGGAACACTGAGCATCCACCCCGCAAAGGGCTGCACTGATGCGCTGCCCGCCCTTCGTTCGTGGACCGTGACAATGCGAGGTATTGAGAAGCCCACGCAGGTGAGCGTCAATGGAGAGCCTGCTGATTTTACTTACGATCCCGATACCCTCAGCGCGCGCGTGACAATTCGCGAGGCCGAGGTGAGTCAGGAGCTAGAAGTTTCCTTTGCAGGTGGAAAGCGTCCCGCCTTTGCAGAAAACCCGGTTGAAAGCGATATCTACCAGGCGCTACTTCGCTGTGAGATGGATGCTCTGGCAAAAGATGATGCCTATGCGATGGTGCGTCGTCTGGGACGTCGAGCGCTCCCACAGCTACGCACCTTGGATAGAGGAAAAGAAGCGGGCATGTTCCGCTCGGAAATGCCCGCCTCAGTGATCGAAATGATCGAAGAAATTTTGCTTCGCAGCTAGCGCTTCTTGCGTGTCATCACGGTGCTGACTCCCGCAGTAATAATGAGGAGCACACCCATGATCGCCAGTGTCCCAATGGCCACAAGCGCGAGGTTTGCCGCCTTGACAAAAGCCATGGCGATCAGCGCAATAGCGGTGAAGATAATGATGCACGCCCAGAGTAGCTGTCCGATGCGCACGCCCCGATAGGGAGCTTCCTTGACGTCCTCGGCTGACCACACGTGAGCTGGGGGAACAATCGGGGTATTTTGCGGCTCAAATGTGTGTTCCGAGGCCGGGGTAAAGTCGGGCGTCGACCCTTCCCCGGCGCCTGCCGCGGCGCCTGTCCAGGCTGTAGAAGTGTCGGGCGCCTCGGCCTCAGTGTTCGTGTGGGCCTCGGCAGAAGTTTTTTGATCCTCAATTGGAGCATCTGCGAAGGACGGTAGTGGTTTTGTTTCGTCGTCGCCGACCGGCAGGGGAGTGGTCTGGTCAAAGTCGTTCGTACTCATGACAATTCCTTTCAGTGCTGACCGGCTGCAGGTGACTCAGAAGACGCGCTTGGGGAAGGCGACTGGCTCTGGCTGGGCGATGAAGAAGTTCCCGTGGAAGGAGTAGCTCTGGAAGTGGGAGAGGGGATTGCGGATGGCCACGGATCCCGATCGACGGAGCTCCCGGTTTCTTCGACGTCTAGAGTGACAAGTTGGTTTGCATTGAGGAAAACAGTGATCCCCTGGCCTTCCTTCCAGCTGGGAGAGGTTAGAACTGTCGGACTATTACTGTCGAAGCCCCGCCACTTTTGATCTCCACTGAGATCAAGATCGAAGGTAATTGGTTGCTTCTGGGTGACGATCCGGATGGGCTGGCCGTCGCGAACGTGGATGTTTGCATAGGGAATCACCTGGGAGTTAACAGTGATGTCCTTGGTGAGGCCATCGGGAGCATGCGAGAGGTCGAGGTCAAGATTGACGACATTAGAGCCGTTGGAACTTCCAATTGTGTCTGAGCGCCAATCAGCATCGGTATCAATGTTTCCCGCCACGGATGTGTAGTGGAGTGGAGCGGTGGTGGAGTATGCCATTCCGCCAAGAAGCGCTGGAATCGCAAAGAACATTCCGAGTACCGACAAGATGGTGAGCATGACTGAGGAACGATCGCGAAGAGCAGCGATCAGGTGTGCAATGCCGACAATGAGCAGGCAGGCGGCCGCGCCAGTCAAGGCAATCTGTACGCTTCGATCAACCTGTTCCGGGGTGCTGTATCCATTTCGGTAGAGCAGGAAGAAAGTTCCTGCCAGTGCAAGGAAGACCAGCCCGTAGACGCATAAGACCAAAGCGCGGGGGACGACTCGAGAGCGGAGTGCGGGCTGCGTGACAAAGGGCGCGAAACGCTTTCCTGCGCTTTGCGGAATTGTTTGTCCCGAGGCCTGGGGCTGAGATTCACCGGGGGTGAAGGGAGTCTGGACCGGTGGAGTCTGAACGGGAGGAGTTTGCGCCGGTGGAGTTTGAACAGGGGCCTGAGCCGCTGTTGTCTGTGCCGCCGAAGGCGCTGCGGGAGGGAAAGAATAGTAGTCCGAAGATGTCGGGCCACCCTGCGTACGCCAATCAGGAGTTGTATCTGGCATGGTTTCTTCTCCTTGAGGAGATTCAGGGGGAAAGGGGGATGACGCCGCCGGGTATGAAGGCTGCGTCGACGGTGTCGCACTCCAGTACTGACCCTGTGTGGGTCCCGTCTGCTTTGGCCGTGCAAGCAGGACTGCAATCACGACAATTGCGACGGGGAAGATCATAAAAAGAGGAATCCACACGAAAGCGTGAAAGAAACCGAGCGCGATTCCTGAAGTCCCACCGCCAAAGACCGCTAAGAGGATCGCTCCGATGATCGCAGCATCGAAATTGCCCTTGAGCATTTCGTCAACGTGGATACGGCCATCTGTGGCCTCGGGAAGGAAAACCCATGCTAAGGCGTAGAGGACGCAAACTACGGGGAAGAAGAGCGCGGCAATAACGACGGCAATCCTCAGGGAGTTCACGTCCCATCCATAGCGCTGTGCCAATCCTTGGCACACGCCTCCGATGACGCGAGGCTCTCCACGGAAGAAGCCGGAGCGACGCAACGAGTTCATGAATCCTTTGTTCATGATTCCACTGTGCCCGTGTGGCCGGCGAAAAGATATGGGGGGATGCCCTGATCGATCCCCGATTCTTTTCCCAGCCTTGCGCTTCCACTCCCGATTCGTGTGAAGATACAGATGTGAGCAATGAGCAGCAAGTGTGGCAGTCGGGTGAACAGAAGCCCCGTGGATATCACTGGAACCCACCGCAGCTTCACGAACCCACACGTGTTCTGCATCGCTCCAGCGCATATTCAACCGATATGCCTCTGCCCTGGATTGGTGGAGTCTGCGCGGGAATTGCCTCGATGCTCGGTGTGTCTGCCGGAATCATTCGCTTTGCATTCGTGGCGGCCCTACCGGCTTTGGCAGTTCCGCTTTTCGTGTATCTGTGGCTGTGGCTCACTCTTCCCGACGATCCCGGCACTGCCCAAAGTGCCCCCGAACGTCTTCGTGTGCCTTTGGCCTCGGCGGAAGAAATCGTTCGACGCGAGCACGACCAACGCAACTTGCGCTTGCTTTTGGTTGGATTGGGTGCGGTGGGTCTTGCCCTTGCAATTGCCTACCTGCTTTTTACAGGGATAGCCGGACTGCGCGATATCGCCGCAGCAGTCCTCGTCCTCGGTGGAATCGCGGCAGTGTGGACGCAAAGTACTCGCGCGCATTCATGGAAAAACCCGCTTTTTATCCTCATTACTCTGGCTGGAATGATTCTGGTTGCCAGTGGCTTGGTACTGGCCTCATTCCGTGGGCAATCACCGTGGGATATGGTACGAGGTGCAATCCTGGGCGGCTCCCTGATCCTCTCCTTTGGAGTCGCGATCATTCCCCTTTGGGTGAGGACCTCCCAAGAAAACACGCGAGCGAAAGAACGTGAGAAACGCGAAGCTGAGCGTGCTGACGTGGCCGCACACCTGCATGATTCCGTCCTTCAGACACTCACTTTGATTCGAAATAACGCCGATAATCCAAGCTCCGTGCGAGCGCTGGCCCTGGGGCAGGAACGTGAGTTGCGCTCGTGGTTGTACACGGGGCGCGAAGAAGCGGCAGATTCCCTTGCCGAGGCCTTGCGTGAAGCGATTTCGGCGCTGGAGACAACTTTTGGTGTTGAAGTCGGCGTTGTGACGGTTTCTGATATACGCCCAGGTCCCGGTGAGCTGGCGATGGTCGCCGCTGCTTCCGAGGCCGTTTCCAACGCAATTCGACATGCTCGTCCGCCCGTGAGCGTCTACATGGAGGTCGGGCCGAAGTGTTCGGAGATCTTTGTTAAAGACTGCGGAGATGGCTTCGATATCTCGGCGATTCCCGAGGATCGTCATGGCGTGCGCAATTCGATTTTCGGCCGCATGGAACGAGCAGGCGGAACTGCTCAAATCCGCCATCTCGCCAGTGGAACCGAGGTTCATCTCTCCGTGCCTGTAGATACACTTGAGTGACGATGCCCGCTGAAGGAGACAATTCCATGACAATTCGGATTCTGGTCATTGATGATCACGCCCTGGTACGTGCGGGCGTGCGCGCCGAGCTCGAATCCAGCGGTGCCGATTTTGACATCGTCGGCGAGGCCAGCGATGTTGAGGGCGCTATTGCAGCCTGTCACGCACTCACGCCCGATGTCGCTCTCCTAGATGTTCACCTGCCGGGAGGAAACGGTGGCGGCGGGGCCGAAGTTGCGGCCTCGTGCGCTGATGTTGAGGGGCTCCGTTTTCTTGCGCTCTCGGTGTCAGACTCCCCAGAAGACGTTGTTTCGGTTATTCGTGCGGGCGCTCGCGGATACGTCACCAAGTCGATCTCGACCCCTGAGCTTGTCGAGGCCATCCAACGTGTTGCCGCGGGAGATGCTGCCTTTTCGCCGCGCTTGGCCGGTTTTGTTTTGGATGCTTTCGGAGGGGCGAGTGCCCCCATTGCCGCTCATGACGATGAATTGGATTTGCTGTCAGCCAGGGAACAGGAAGTCATGCGTTTAATTGCGCGTGGATACCCCTACAAAGAGGTCGCCTCCGAGCTCTTTATTTCGATTAAAACCGTGGAAACACACGTGTCTGCCGTGCTACGCAAGCTTCAGCTATCGAATCGAAATGAGCTCACTCACTGGGCGATGCAAAGGCACATTATTTAGTCTTTCAGATGCCTTGCGGTGAAGTTCACCCGTGTGCTGGGCGCTTCATGGACGGAGTTGCGGGGTAGGGGCGATACCATGAATAGTCCTTGCACCACGATGCCTTGGGAGTGGCGATCATGCACGCAATCGGTTTCGACCGCGATCAGTATCTAGCCCTTCAATCTGAACACATTGCGCAACGTCGCCAGCAGTTCGGTGGGACCCTGTACCTGGAGTTTGGCGGCAAGCTTGTTGACGACATGCACGCCTCTCGCGTTCTTCCCGGATTCACACCGGATAACAAGATTGTCATGCTCGCAGAGCTTGCTGACGAGGCCGAAATCGTCGTCGCCGTTAACGCCCAAGATTTCCAGCGCCGCAAGATGCGTGAAGACCTGGGAATCACCTACGAAGATGACGTCTTCCGTCACATTGATATGTTCCGCGAATACGGGCTGTACGTGGGCAATGTTGTCATCACGCGCTGGAGCGATTCCAATGACCAAGCACATGCCTTTAAGCGCAAGCTCGAAGCCCGCGGTATCAAGGTCGCGCGTCACTATCCCATCGAGGGCTACCCCAATAACATCGATCTGATCGTTTCTGATGAAGGCTTGGGTCGCAACGAATATGTCCACACGACTCGTCCGCTGGTCATTGTTACCGCTCCCGGCCCCGGATCAGGCAAGCTTGCAACCTGCCTGTCCCAGCTCTACCACGATCACAAGCGCGGAATGACCTCGGGATACGCGAAGTTTGAGACCTTCCCGATCTGGAATCTTCCCTTAGACCACCCCGTAAATGTCGCCTACGAAGCAGCCACTGTTGACTTGGACGATGTCAACATGATTGACCACTTCCACTTGAAGGCTCACGGCGAAACGACGGTCAACTACAACCGCGATATCGAGGCCTTCCCCGTCCTTCGTCGCCTGCTCGAGAAGATCATGGGGACCTCTCCCTACCAGTCGCCCACCGATATGGGTGTCAATATGGCGGGCTTTTGCATCAGCAATGACGAGGTCTGCCGCGAGGCCTCGAAGCAAGAAATTATTCGCCGCTGGTACAAGGCCCTGGCCTTGGAAGCACGCGAGGATCTCCTGCCCGTGCAGTCTGAGCGTGCGGCTCGCCTGATGACCGCAATGAACCTGAGCAGCGCGGATCGCCCGGTTGTTGCTCCCGCGCTTGAACGCGCGCGTGAAACCGGATATCCCGCAGCCGCAATGGAATTGGCTGACGGGCGTATTGTCACGGGAAAGACCTCGGACTTGCTGGGGCCGTGCTCTGCAATGCTTCTTAATGCAATGAAGCTTCTTGCGGGTATTGACGATGATGAAAAGCTACTTGCCCCTGAACAGATTGAGCCCATTCAAAAGCTTAAGACTGAGCACTTGGGTAGCCGTAACCCTCGCCTGCACACCGATGAGGTGCTGATCGCTTTGGCTGGCTCTGCGCGCTCCAACGAACGCGCAGCTGCGGCCTTGAACCAACTGTCGAAACTGGCTGGATGCGACGTGCACTCTTCAGTTCTGCTGGGCAGTGTTGATGAAGGTATTCTTCGTCAGCTCGGTATGAATGTCACAGCTGAACCCGTTCACGCAACCAAGGGCGTCTACCACAAGCACTGAAAATGGATCAGGATCACTCACTTCCCAATCTCGGCTCTTTCCTCGATTTCGGTTCCGATCAGGCGGAGGACCTTCCCCTCTACGACCCAAGCTCTTCGAGCGATGCAATGGGTATGGCAGCGGGCTCTTCTATTGGTACTTCAGGCCAGGGACCTACTCAATGGGGTCAGGCAAGCGGCCAAGGTAGTTGGGCGCAGCACAGTGACCCTGAAAACCTTTTGAAGGGCTTGAATGACCAGCAACGCGCAGCGGTTGAACACCGCGGAGTGCCTTTGCTCATTATGGCCGGTGCGGGCTCGGGGAAGACTCGCGTTCTGACGCATCGAATTGCCTACCTTCTGGCAACCGGTCAAGCCCGTGCGGGTGAGATTTTGGCGATCACCTTCACCAATAAGGCAGCAGCTGAGATGCGTGAGCGTGTCGAGGCGCTGGTCGGTGGGGGAGCTGCACGCAGGATGTGGGTATCGACTTTCCACTCGGCGTGTGTGCGATTGCTTCGCGCGGAATACCGCGCAGCCGGTTTGCGCTCGACTTTCAGTATCTACGATTCACAGGACTCCCAGCGTCTCATTCAGATGGTGCTCAAGAGTGCGGATGTGGATATCAAACGATTCACGCCCAAGCTGGTTGCCGCGCGTATTTCGGACCTCAAGAACGAGCTCGTCACTTGGCAGGAATACCGAGATACCGCGCCGAATGACCCGATTTCTCGAGTTGTCGCTTCGGCCTACGAAGAATATGAGAAGCGCCTTGCGCAGTCCAATGCCTTGGACTTTGATGACCTGATTTCGCGCACGGTACGCCTGCTCAAAGACAACCCCGCGATCGCCGAGCACTACCACCGTCGCTTCCGCCATATCTTGGTTGACGAGTATCAAGACACAAACCACGCGCAGTATGTGCTGGTCCGCGAACTAGTGGGCACCGGGGACGATGGGGTGGAACCGGGGCAGCTGACGGTTGTCGGCGACTCCGACCAGTCAATCTATGCTTTCCGCGGTGCAACGATTCGCAATATCGAAGAATTCGAGCGGGATTTTCCAGGTGCGCGGACCATCTTGCTGGAACAGAACTACCGGTCCACCCAAAATATTTTGTCCGCCGCCAACGCTGTCATTGCTCGAAATGAAGGCCGCCGCGCAAAGAACCTGTGGACGGCATCGGGGGATGGTGCGCTGATCACGGTTGATGCAGCAGATTCAGATCGCGACGAAGCACGTTTCATCGTTTCAGAGATGGAAAAGCTGTCGGCGGCCGGCACCCGCTGGGCAGATATTGCCGTCTTCTACCGGACGAACTCGCAATCACGAGCAATCGAAGAACTGCTGGTTCGCCAAGGCATTCCCTACCGAGTCGTCGGGGGTACCCGCTTCTACGAACGCGCGGAAATCAAAGACGCTTTGGCCTACCTTCAGGTGATTTCGAACCCCGACGACACAGTTGCGCTGCGACGGATCATCAACACCCCTCGTCGTGGGATTGGCGCCAAGGCGGAGGCCGACCTCATTGCCCACAGCGATCGCTATGGGATTTCGATGGGCGCGGCCGCCCGGGATTGCTGGATTTCTCAGGGCCGAGGCCTCGGGGAAGCAGAAGGGACCGGCCTGACCTTGGCGGAGCTTCCCAAGGAAGAAGCTGAGGGCACGCGAGGGGGCGTGGCCGGGCTCAGCCCGCGCGCGGCCTCGGCAATCGGTGATTTTTGGGGACTGATCGAGGCCATGCGGCGCGCCGAACAAGCCGGCGCAAGCGCAGCGGAGATTCTCGAAGAAGTCCTGGATCGAACGGGGTATCTTGCGACTTTGCGACGTTCCCAAGACCCGCAAGATGCCTCGCGAGTGGAAAACCTTGCCGAATTGCATGCGGTTGCATTGGACTACGTGCAGACCAGCGGCGAGGTCGGCTTGGCAGGATTCCTTGAGCGTGTTGCCCTGGTTGCTGACTCGGATCAACTTCCCGAGGAAGAAAGTGGAAGCGGGCAGGTCACGCTCATGACGGTTCACACCGCAAAGGGCCTTGAATTCCCGGTCGTCTTCGTTACCGGCATGGAGGATGGGACTTTCCCGCACCAACGCTCGCTGGGGGACCCCGAAGAATTGGCTGAAGAACGCCGTTTGGCCTATGTCGCCATCACGCGCGCCCGCAAGCAGCTTTACCTGACGCGCGCGGCCGTGCGAAGCGCGTGGGGAGCACCTCAGGAAATGCCCCCTTCGCGATTCTTGGATGACATCCCCGTAGAACTTTTGGATATTCGTCGATCCTCAACTTCGATGGAACGCCTGCGCGGTGGATACGGCGGCGGTTCCGGATATGGTTCGGGTGGCGGCGGTTACTCGGGTTCTGGTTACGGCTCCTCCTATGGGGGCAGGTCTGGGGGCTATGGCTCAGACTACGCAGATTACGGATACTCGCGTCGTGATGACGATGGCGGTCCCGTCTTTGGTGGTCGCAGTGGCGGATCCGGTAGCAGTGATGGCGGCCCGCTTGCCGGCCGAGGCATGGGCGGAAAACGCGGCGCGCCGCCGGCGCGAACTGCTGTATCACGGCCAACGGGCGCAAGCGCTCCGAAAAACACACTTAACCCAGAGGAAGTACGCGTGGGGGATCGCGTCCGTCACGCAACTTTGGGTGAAGGTACGGTCATCGGCCTCGAAGGAGCGGGGGAGCGCACCATTGCGCAAGTCGCCTTCGCATCGGCTGAAAAACGCCTGTTGCTGCGGATGGCCCCCATGGAAAAGATCTAGTCGCGGTAGGCTTAAGGAAGTTGCGCGCCACAGTTCACGTGGTAACCGCGCAAGGCAGCGCCTTCGGGCACAAAGTGAAGGGACACAATGGATCTCTACGAATACCAAGCACGGGAGTTATTCGCTGCTCACGGCGTCCCCGTACTTGCGGGAATCGTTGCACACACCCCAGATGAGGCCTATGAGGCA
>ERZ1036455.399-NODE-399-length-12822-cov-4.641576_pt1 | contig 12822 bp, 21 predicted proteins | sample MGYA00514228_ERZ1036455 | MGnify/ENA primary metagenome ERZ1036455 (study PRJEB33795, sample SAMN09464920) | human gut metagenome | host: Homo sapiens | place: USA: Stanford, California | collected 2016-07 | study: EMG produced TPA metagenomics assembly of the... | reverse complement strand
TTCCTCTCTTTCTTTTTCCACATCGTACCATTTTTAGTCTTATATCTGATTTTTACACAAAAAATATGATACTTTCCAAAAACCCATTGACGAACTAATACCACAGTATTACAATATGATAAATAGAAAAATTTCTGTCGGAGGAATTTTATGAAACAGGATTTGGTTATCTACCACGGATCACAACAAATCGTTGAGATCCCGAAATATGGTATCGGCAAGCAATACAATGATTATGGACAGGGATTTTATTGCACCGAAAATATAGAACTTGCAAAAGAATGGGCTTGCCCTGTAAAAAATGATGGTTATGCCAATAAGTATCGTTTGATTCTTGATGGTATGAATGTTATGCATTTAACCAACGGCAAATTCAATATCCTTAATTGGCTTGCTATCTTACTTGCTCATAGAAAATTTGACATCAATTCGCCTGTTGGAAATAACGCAAGAGATTTTATTCTTGATCGCTTTATGCCAGATGTCACAAATGTTGATGTGATGATAGGCTATCGCGCTGACGATTCCTATTTTTCTTTTGCAGAAGATTTTGTAAACAACACAATTTCACTCAGGGACTTAAGCCTTGCCATGCAGCTTGGCACTCTCGGAGAACAGGTTGTTCTACTCTCTGAACGTTCTTTCAAACAAATTCAATTTATTGAATACGAAATTGCTGATTATCGGGAATATTATTACAAACGAGCCGATAGAGATCAAAGTGCAAGGGCAGCTTATAAAGGCACAAAAAAGAATTTGCAGCAGCTCATGAATGATATTTTTATTCTTGATATTATAAGGGAGGATATGAAAAATGACGATCCACGCTTACAGTCAGTTATATCTGAATAAATCTGCTCGCACTGTTGGAAATATGCTCCATGATGCTGTATTGGAGTTTGGAATGGATGGCACAGACTTTTTAGAACGCTTTATTCAATCTGACGTTGCTGAACAGATTGAAAACGGAAATCCCAAATACATTGCTGGGAAAAGTGGCTTGGAATTATTTATGGAAGTTATGGAAAAAACCACTGGTCAAATATGTAATGTTGAACTTATTGAAAGTTACGAACGCAGTGATGTGTATTGGGTCGGTTGGTTACTAACGCACTATCAATGGTACTCCGGTCGTACTTTTAAAAATATTTTGGATACTATCCCCTATACTGAGTTGATCGGACTATATGGAACACTCCATGAAGCAGATATTCAAAAGAGTTACGAAATTCTTGATGCTCATTTTTCAAAAAGTGAAAGTAGGTTAAAAATAGCCCGAAAACATTGCGGGTTAACCCAGGAGGCTCTTTCCATTGAATCCGGAGTTCCACTTAATACGATCCGAGCATATGAACGGAAAAGTAAAGATCTAAATAAAGCTCAATTTGATACCGTAATACGTCTTGCCAAAGCTTTAAAGTGCGATGCAACCGAACTACTCTCATAAAAAAACTCCCACGCATAAAATCGTGGGAGTTTTGGTTTCGATAATGTCAAAACATCTGCATAAGTGTGCTTATTTAGGAAATTCGTGCTGAATTCTTCGGCAAATCGAGTAGTTCATTTAATCAATCGTATCAACTTCCGTTGGTATCCACATATTAGGATTGTAATTTAAAGTATATTTATAATTCTCTACAGCATTTTCCCCTAAATTCAAATCTTCAATTAGGTACGTTACATTATCGCTTAATCCGACAAAATGCTTCACATAACTTCCATCTTCATTTTCAACAATGATCTCTAATTGGTTATCGTTCATATCTGCTGTAATTGACATTTTTCCAGTCATCTGAAATAACACATCGCCGTGAATGCAATTCATGACTGTAAGTTGTCTTACGATATTGAAATTATCTGCTTCTTTAGACAAGTTAAATTCTACTTTGGATGATTGAGTACATCCTGATATAAGGATTCCCATTATAGAGATCAGTATAATCATTTTGAGCTTGTTTTTCATAATTTTCCTTTCTCGATTGTTTCTACCTATCTGTTAAACCCACACTTGACAGCTTCGTATGATGTTGCCACATTCAACAATGGATAATATTTTCCGTTACCTGCATCCGGTAATCTCTCTTCTACTGGAATCCAACCATCATTGCTATTCTTCTTTTTCGAGCTCAAATATTCTTCCAATGCTGTTATGCTTGTTTTTAGCACTTCTATGTTTCTAATACATTTTTCATCATTGCTGGTATATTCTTTACTTCCAACAAAACTCCTTATGTTATCTATCCGGTGTAAACATTCTGCAATATGCTCTCTTATTTTTTCTTCTGTATCATCTGTGTCAATCGCACCGCCCATGTGCGAACGGATAAACTCTGTTGCTTCTTCAATTCCTTGTACAATATATGTACACTTATCCTCCCTGTTTCTTCTTTGATACTCAACGATATTGTCAAGATCGCATTCGTATACATCTTCTGTATATTACTTTATCTCTTCCAAAATCTTCTCTAGTACGTTCATCGCTCCACCCCCACATTCTCTCTAATCCATTTTGATATACCGTAAATCAGCACTTGCTCGTCCACGGTCAACGGCTCTTTCAGATACCCGTCAATTGTCAGCTTATTATAAATGTCTTGTAAAGTATCGGAATCCTTGAGTTCTAACTTTCCTCTTTTCATCACTCACTCCAATCTAATCTTTGTCCGCACTTAGGGCAGAAATCATAATCATCATAATCTACTTCATAATATTCTTCACAATTCGGACATATCCATGTATCATAGATTATGTTTCCCTCATTGTCATATCCATCGCCTTCGTAATCCGGCTTCTTCGCCGTATCCCTTTCTTTCAGCCGGCATGCTTCCTCCGGATCCAGACCGCTGTTCTCATAGTCCTTTAACTTGCACAGCGCGCCGTATATCTTTTGATTTGTATTCTCTGTAATGACCTGCCCCACATAGGTATTTTTCCACGGCAGTCCTTTCACACACCAGTTCTCCTGTTCATCCTGTTCGGTTAATCTTTCCATCATACATACTCCTCAAATCTGTCGCAGACCGCAAACGCAAATCGCGAATTCACCCATCTCTGTAATCTAACCAAGTTATCTTTCTTTTTTCTCTTATACTTGTCATAAATCATCACATATGGACTGTATCCCATATCTCTCAAAAGATAAATTCGTTCCAAATCTTCCTCAATAGTCGTATCATATCCGACCAAAATATATACTGTCATTTTTCTTTTATCCCATCCGGTAATTCTTTTGAATTCCTCAAATTTCGGAACAATCGTCTCTTTATCTTCATACCTGTCCCATGCAAAATGAATATTCTTGATCTTCATCTGAGAAATATACTTTATTTTCTCTTTCGTCATAATTCGGATATCACATCCCTGTGTAAAGTCTATCCATGCTCCACTTTGTATCAACTGCTCTGACAATACTTTCCAATCTTTACAAGCAAAAAGATTCGGATCCAAAAGCTTAATATTCTTTTGATCTGACCAAAACTCTTGTAAGTCTGCAACTTTCTTACTGCGTTTCCCCTCTTTTTCTCCGACAATGCAAAATTCACACCCTCTCGGACATCCTCTTGTCAAAAATCCATATGCCATATTCTTGCACAATTCCGGATATAAACTGTAATCTGGATATATATGTTCAACTTCTTCTAGTAGGACTTCCCCTCCATTTGGATAATCATAGCCAGTCCCACCTCGTATAATTTTTCCTGCATTTACTGGATGTTCATAATCGGGCGTAAATGTGAATACCTTACTCATATATACAAGATCATATGGATTCTTCCACGCAATCAACGGATCATACCATTCCACTTGATCTCCTTTTTTTCTTATGCCATGAAGACAATTTCAGTGAACTACTCGGCAACAAGTTACCGAGCTTCTTGCTTCAACCACTACGGCTTGGCTAATACATAAATGTATTGCCAAGTCTTACATAATGTCCACAAGCGTTAGGTTCGGTTAGTTCCTAACCTACCATTATTTACGAAGGTTTATGATACGGCTCTTAGTATGCGTAGACCTTCGTTTTTTATGTTTAGTGCTGCATTGTGGTCACGATCTAATACGAAACCACAATCGCAACGCATTTTACGAATTGATAAATTTTTCATTTCTGCATGTACTGTTCCACAGCGATTACATATTTGACTTGATGGAAACCACTTGTCTACTTTGATAAAATATTTACCTCGGTCAGCAAGTTTATAATCTAACATATTTAGAAACATGCCATAACCATTATCTAAAGTGGCTTTCCCGTTACCAAAGCCTTTATTAGACATGGCTCTCATATTTAGGCTTTCTACACATACCACATCATACTGATTGGCTATCTCAGTAGATATCTTATGTAGGTTATCTAAACGCTGATTTGCGATATGCTTGTGTATTTTATTCACTTTACGAAGTTGCTTTATATAGTTATTAGATTTAGCTTCCCTCTTCCCGGAACCTTTCATACGTGAAAGTTTACGTTGTGCTTTAGCAAGCTTGTCATGACTTTCTCTGTAATATTTATGGTTAGTTCCTTTATTACCGTTGCTATCAGTGTATAATCCGTCTGATGCATAGTCTAAACCTAAAGCATTATCTGAAACAGCAATATTAGTTATGACTTTATCAAATGTAAATATAATTGACACATAGTACTTTCCATCACTATCCTGTGAGACAGTAGCAGACTTGATAATCCATTCCGCATCGGGCATTCTATGGATCACAGCCTTTACCGTTCCTATTTTGGGTAGCCTAATATATTTGCCATCTATAATAGCAACCGTACCATTTTGATTGTTAGTAGTGTACGATTTTCTACTATGCTTTGCAGACTTGAATTTTGGAAATCCATTGCGAACTTTGCGCTTTTTATCAAAGCAGTTTCTTAATGCTCCCTGTAAATTCAACTGCACATTAGCAAGAGCAAGGCTATCTACTTCTTTCAGAAATGGATAGTCACTTTTATACATAGCGGGTGTTTGCTTCCCGAAAGATTTTGTTTCCTCATAACAAGCAATTTTATCTGCAAGCATCAGATTATAAACCTTACGGCAACAGCCAAAGGTTTTAGCAAACATGATTTTTTGTTCATCTGTAGGATATAATCTGTACTTAATTGCTTTGTTCATAACTGACAGTTCTTTTGCCTTTCTATATATTTTAGAATGTTTTCCTCAGAAGTAGATCCTATGGTTTCGCAAAAATAAGAGCCATTCCACAATTGTCCCTTCCATAAGGAGTTTCTAATCTCTGGAAATTCTTTCAGTAATGAGTTACCACTAATACCTTTTAGATATTTTACGATTTGAGTGACAGATATTTTAGGCGGAGCAGATACAAAACAGTGTACGTGATCGCCTTCACCAACTTTACATTCAATAACAGTAAACCCTTTCTCATTACCGATTTCATTTACCAGTTGATATAATCTATCACAAATCTGTGGAACAAGTACCTTTTTTCGGTACTTGACGCACCAAACGATATGATAATTGATGTTGTATACGCAAGTTCTTGCGTGAATATATTTATTTTCCATACAGATAGTATACCATACAATAGCAAAATATTCCATAAATACATGATAATATAGATAATACATATAGTATCTATATTCAGGTGAAGAAAAGCGGGCTTTCATCTCGGAGACAAGTCACCGAGAATTCCCGCCCGAATTCTTAAATTATCATCCTGGAAATACATCTCACTGATATACCCTCTTTGCTTCACCCCATCATAATAAATAAGCCGCCTGTACTTGCCATCGTACTCATCTCTTTCCAGTATCTTTTCAATAAGCACCGCTTTGTACCATGTGTGTGATTGGGTGCTCTTATCAATCGCGATCACTTTCCCCACAGACCGCGCAATCTCATCAAAGGTTATTTCTTTTCCAAGTTGACTTTCTTGCAGCCACTCGCCCGGTTTGACTTGCGGATCAACAAAATCAAACAGACTCATTTGTCCCGTCATAGTAGCACCTCCATTTTCTGATCATGCTTATAATATCATTTTTGTTTTTTATTTCTGTTTTCTGACAGAAACAAATACGGTAAGTCATTCAAATTTTCTAATATGTAAAAAGAACCGGCGTAAAGCCAGTTCTTAAGTGTCAATGCCTAATTCGGAATGAAAATATTTTAAAGAAGAATATCCATACTTAATACGGTAATTCAAGCATCAAAACAAACGAGATTTTCTTTATTGGCACAGGGAGATGAACGCAAAAAAGCGGAACTCAGTTCCGCTTTTTTAACCAGACTTTCAAGTAAATCTTTTTTACGCTTCATAGCAAGAATAAAACTTCATAAACCATACTTTCTCTATCACTAATTTATTAAAGCAATTACACGCAGTATTTCCAAAGAAAGTAAGTCCTAATGTAGATAAATCGTAACCGTGATTTTCCATATCATACAAAAGATTTCCAATTTCTGATGCAAATTTTTTCATCAATTCGGAATAATCAATGTCAGTCCTGCTAATGTCATCATATAAAATATCTCTGACTCTCTGCATATATTCATCTTCGTATTCTGTATCATCGTTATCTTTATTATATCTTTCTTTCATATTTTGGAGACCATCTTCCGGCACTCGGTCGATAATACACTGGGCAAATTTTTCTAACGTACTGTCATCTTTAATCATTTTTTCGCCATACAAGAAATAATTAGACATAATTTTCTTCCTTTCTTCATTTGAAATACAAGCTTCAGTGACCACTTCCTTCACCCATTAGCCAATCTTTTGTTTCTTGAGTACGCCCGATATGATCCGGCTTTTGATGAAATTTTCTTTTAACATCTTCAAAATGGTCCGTTCCGATATCGACCAGATATTGTGTTGCAATTTCTCCCAGACGATCAAAAAATGATTCCGCTTCCTCGTAAGCTCCCGCTTTCTCAATATCACTTTCAGAAATACAGTTGATCACAAATTGTCCTCCTGAAACCGAATCCGGATTATAATACATCCAAAGTATATTTCCGCCTTCTTCAAAAAATATATCTTCGTCATATGACCCAAGCGTTCTGTGGCAATACCATCCCAAGTTTCCGTTGATCAGCATAGATTTTGGAAATTCCTCCTGCTCATATACTATCGCGCAATTTAGAATCCCCTCGTTGCGGTCTGGATAGTATTTTCGAAAAAACTGATTCGCTTCCTTCATTGTTTCTGCAAAAACCTGTACCCAACCGCCCTGATATGGGTATCTTTCATCTGTTCCAAACGTGTAATAGTATGCGTTCATGTGTATCCTCCTTAATTCAATGACATTTGAATTTGTGAAATACTTTTGATTTCTTCCCATCGATTTTCAAAGCGATTCGGATACTCTGTTGCCGGAACCGTCTGAAGTTGATCTACAATACCATTGATATTTCTTATAATTTCTTGTGTCCAGTCCGTTTCTTCTCCATCCGGAAAGTTCATGTTTTTGCATAAAACAACTCCATTATCGTTCATTCGCAAACGAATCGGAACTTTGATACAATTACGGATTACAATACAATTTGTCGGTTCCAGATACAAATACTGCAGCAGAATTTTTAAGTCATTGAATCCAAGCAAAATTTCCTTTCTTCTCATGTTTTTTATCCTCCTCTTTTATTTTTTCAATGGAAATATGAAAGAGAAAAAGAGATACCATAAAGGTACCTCTTTATTCCTCCCACTGTAATATGCTTCTACAGCACTACATCCGTGTTCAATGAGTGTAGTTACAAATGCTTCTTGTTTTTTCTCATAATTGTTCAATTCAACATACTCAAGATTATCCTGTTTATATGCGGTGTATGTGATGGTTTGACCTTGCACATTTGATGACGCGACGAATTTTTCTTCAGATATAATCTCATCAATACACTTTGTACCGCCTTCCCATGAGTCAGCATAAAGCCGCCTGTCTTCATTGATTAGCTGCAAGAGAATCTGTTTGACTTCTGTTTCTGTGCCTTTTGCTCGAAAAACACTTCCTTCATACTCTTCAGAATCTTGAACCGTAATTAACCATTCGTATTGTTCCATTTTGTTTCCTCCTATTATGATTTTATAAAACGAATATGTTTTTCTTTTGGTTTAAAAATTACATTCATATTTTGGGGCAAGAAAAAAAGCGGAACTTAGTTCCGCTTCCTATCAGATCAATACTCTCGAATTTCTTTTTGTGCAAAACGCTTTGATTTGCTTCGATTGTACTTTCTGTCCCCATGTAGACCTGTTCCGCTCTGGAAAGCATTAAATCGTGGCTTTTCAGACCGAAATACTTGCATACTGGAAATGGTTGTTATCTTTTTTTTCATTTCTTTCTCCTAACATCTCAAAAGAATTTGTCAGGTTCCAGAGATAAAAAAGCGGAATTCATTTTTGCTTTTTCTTCAACTCTTTGAGCAGTTCAACAAACTCAGACTCATTAGAACAGCAGTCATTCAAATAATGGCTGTTCGGCTTCATCAGGTAAAATCGAATACGGATCCGGTCTGGATTCTCATGGTTACATTTTTCCATCCACTCAAGATATACTTTGTACTCGCAGATTACAAAGGAATATCCATCCGGAAAATCAAAGCGATAATACACTTCATCAGCTTCTGGAACTGCAAACCATATTCTCCAGTTTTTGTAGTTTTGTATCCACTCTTTCCTCTTTTCGTTATTTGTGAGTTTTTTAAAGAAATCCGCGGATTCTTCTTCAAAATTTTGGGTTGTACACCATGATCCAACACACTCTTCCGGCGGTGGATAACTTCCTTCTCCAATTCCATTCAGAATTTTTTCCTCTGCCTCTTCCGGACTTTCTGCTTCAACCGTATAGCTTCTGCTGTAAGCCTCCTGATATTCTACACTATAAGTTTTCATTAGCTTTCCTCCTATTATTTTGTTTTTAGAAATATGGAAACCTTTTATCATAAAAATACCCAAAACTTTGTATATAGGATCTATAATGAATCAAATAGGATTCCTTCAATCTCTTCCAATACCTTTTTGATTTCATCCGGTACTTTTTGCATAATGAGTCCGTCTATGTGATTGATAGCGTCTCTTATTGCATCATCTTTATTGTCGAGTTCATCATTCGCATCTTTTAATTCTTCATTGATACACTCTTTTTCTAACTTAACTTCATCTATTCTATTTATCCAATCCTCTTCCAAACATTTTCTGTATTCCGTTCCCATATATTCTTCCACATAATACAGTAGGTCCCCTACTGTCCCAATACTGACAAGATTTGTTCCGGTCGGAAATTCAATTAACACATTCCTCATATTCTTTTCTCCCTTTCCTAAGTTTTTTGTCTCGATATTATAACACATCGTACTCCTATTACTATTTTGTGACAAAAGACAAAGCGGAACTCAGTTCCGCTTTATCCATCAAGTTCCATACTTTAGCTATGGGGCATGTCAAGAATATGTCTTTTTGTTTGTGAAATATTTCCGGTAATCTACCTGTCATTCGTTTATAGCATGTTTGGCAATAAAATATTCAGCAATTACCTGTACTGTCAATATATACTGACGGTTGCTCTTGCTTTCTGGAATGTTAAGACACGGTGGTTTCAATCGTTACTGTCAGAATTCTAAACTGAAAACACCCTGGATTCTCTCTAACAGCAGGAATCTTATACTGTCAATGCCCTTGACCTCTTTTGAATATTCGGATACGTTTAGCAGCGCTCATCTATATCTATCAAACGTTCATGACAGACTTCAATCCGGCATTCTTTTTCTCCAAATGCTATATATCTTCTCTGGCAGTGGTTATTTACTGATCTGCGTACTGTCAACATATACTGACAGTTTCTCTTTAATAATAGACAAAAAATATCTTTCTACCGTCAACATATGCTGACAGTACAAATACGCATCCTGCTGTCTTTTGTGTCGTAAACAATACATTATTCACCGTCAATATATGTTGACAGTAACAATGGAATTTTTTTATGTATTTACGCCCCTTTCTTTCACCAAACACATAGTTTTTCTCTGGCAGCAGGCTTTTTACCGTCAACTATACATGGATGATTATTTTCCTACATACATACTATGTACTGTCAAATATACTTGACATAAATAATGGACCGCCATATATACTTAACTTTCCGAATTAGTATGCACAGCAACATGCTTTTCAGAATCATGATACATGACTGGATTCTATATATTTAGGGACATGATTGACGGTACATTAGAATAACTAAGAAGATTTTCCCCCATAAAACACATCTGGGTACACGATTCAGGGTGAATTTTAGAATTGATGTTTTTTATTATTGCAGAATCCTTCTGCAAACTCGATCCTGCGTTGCATGATACGATGCGTATAACATATTACGCTTCTTCCCTTCCCATTCAGTTCCCATGGAATTCCCCACCATTTTCCATGATTGATTTTTTTTGTGATAACTCTTCATATTTTCATTGAAAACAATTGAAAGGACTGAATGTTATGGGTATGTGTTTTATGGATGTCCAGAAAGTAAAAACGCTGGGCGAACTCTCTTCTAAATATAAACACAACTATCGTGTTGCAGATGTAAAAAATGCAGACAAATCTTTGCTGGATAAAAATGAGGAATTAATCCCTCTACCGCAGGGACAAAATTATGTGGATTTTTACAAACAAAAGATTAAAGAGTCCGAATATCATTCTAAAACAAAAGTACGAAAAGATGCTGTCGTGGCATTAGAGGTGGTCACTACCTTTTCCAGAAGCGCGAATGTAAATCTTGAGGAATGGAAAAAAAAGAATGTGGAATGGTTAAAAAAAACTTTTGATCGATCACCAGATGGAAAAAGTAACATAGCAAGTATCATCTATCATGCGGATGAAGCCGGAAATGTGCATTGCCATACAATCGTAATCCCCATCAATGAAGAAGGAAGGCTGTCTGCTCGTAGCTTTGTCAATGGACGATCCGCAATGGGAAAATTACAAGACAGCTATGCTCAAGACATGAAAATATTTGGCTTAGATCGTGGTCAGAAACGATCTACTGCAAAGCATCAAGACATTAGAAAGTTATATGCCGATCTAAATAATACAATTTCAAATATTCCGGAGCCATTGGAGCATGAAGATGCATTAGCATACAAAGAACGAATAATTAAGGAAATCCAAACTATGCAGCTTGCCGCCTTAAGGGAACGAAATGAAAAAAAATGGGAAAATGATCGAAAACTTGCACAAGAACGTGAAATGCAACGCGAAATGATCCAACGTGAGGCACAGGCAATCACTATCGCGGCAAAGGATGAGGTGAAAACTCTGACAGACACCGCCCAGAATTTGAGGGAAGAAGTTCAAGAATTATCCAATATGCGTGACTGTCTATTAGCGGATATTAAGAAAGAAAAGAAAAATAAAGAAAAGTTGGAGTCGTACCAAAAAATGATAGAAAAACTGAATTATTTAAAACAAGTTGCCCCCGATGACTATAAATTTATCATGGAAAAATTATATAATCACAAAGAAGCAACGAAAACATTGGATCGGTGAAACAAAAATACGGCTGCTAATGTGCAGCCGCATTTTGTTTTAAGGTGTTTCGTTTGTGCCAATTTCGTTAGAAAGGATTTTTTTAAAATCTTCATCCGACATATATCTATACAGATATTCAGACACACTTATTCCTTGATCCATTGGTTTTACTCCTTTTCTGCTTTTGTCAATTAGAATATGCGTCTTTTTATCCATTTTCGTCAGGCTCCGGTGTAATTTGCATTATATCCCCAGCCAGCCCATCCAAAACCTGCAATCCATGTATCAAGTGAATCAATTCGAATCCCACCGGCATTATGTGCAACCTGTCCATTTCCGATGTAAATTCCAACATGCCCGGCATCCCTTCCACAACTACATCCTACATATGGATTGGAATAACCATAAACACAAGCCCCTACCGGAATATTAGATTTATCCGTGCTTTGTACAAAAGCATCTGCTGCTGAAGAAGCGCAGCATTGCCAAGGTCTTGGACCGCCGCAGACTTCGTACACAGCTTCTACCCAAGCTTCGCACATGAAAGATCCGTACCCTAGTGTTTCTTGGGTTGCTGCCTGAGCTGCAACATCTTGAAGAAATTGTGTTTCAGCAACGCCCAAAAATCCATTTCCCATATTTGTAGTGGAATACTTATTACTTACTAAGTTTGCGAACTGAGCAAACTTTGTTATCTTATCTGAATATTGGTTTGTATCATAATAAGCCTGCGCATTTTCTACTGTATATTCTTCTATACTTCCGGCATACCCAGATCCCATGATTGTTGCTTGGACAACTGCCATTAATGCTGCATTGTTATCATAAATGTTTGCAGCGGAAGAAAAATTACTATGTGCATTTTCGGCTGCGAAATATCGCTGAATCAATTTATTAATAGAAATGTATGGCGTTAATTCTTTTGCTTCTGGATCAATATATTTTTTTATATTGCAAGGATCATCTCCCACCGGCATTCCATCACTCAGTACATCAATCATTGCAAGAAACAACTCAGTATAAGCCTCTGTTCCATAAATTCCTCCATTAGAATCATTCAAGCATTCCCTTACTGTACTTTCCAACGCTCTCGTCGTGGCAGATACATCTGCTTTCATAGAAGAACTGACTGACAGATTCAAAATGAGTTTATCTTGCATGGATGCCCAATCCGTTGTCGTATAAACTGCCCACGCATCTCCTTTTGTATCATCATCCCAGCCTTCAAAAGCATCATTTGCTGCAACTGGAACACATGATATCGAAGAAAGTACCCCTGCTAAAAACAATGCAAGTATTTTCTTTTTCAACATAACATCTCCTTTCAAAATATCACTCTAAAGA
>ERZ1036455.398-NODE-398-length-12826-cov-6.157466_pt1 | contig 12826 bp, 12 predicted proteins | sample MGYA00514228_ERZ1036455 | MGnify/ENA primary metagenome ERZ1036455 (study PRJEB33795, sample SAMN09464920) | human gut metagenome | host: Homo sapiens | place: USA: Stanford, California | collected 2016-07 | study: EMG produced TPA metagenomics assembly of the... | reverse complement strand
CGTATACTGAAAAAAAGATTCTGAGAAAATCTGAGAGGTGTCATAAGTCTGAACCGGAGAAAGAGAAAGGAGACTTATGGCAGAAAAAGCGAACAAAAAATACAAAGACAGCGTGTTTGTAGATTTATTTTACGAGGATGAATCTGCAGAAGAAAATGAAATCTCGTTATATAATGCATTGCATGACGAACCATTGCCAGAGGGAACGGAAATCCGAAAAATCCGGGTGGAGAATGTGCTGTATATGAATTTTAAGAACGATATTTCTTTTGATGTGGGAGGAAAGTTGATTGTATTTGGAGAACATCAGTCCACGATCAATGAGAATATGCCGCTTCGAAATCTTTTGTATGTCGGGCGGGCATATGAGCAATTGGTTCCGGTGGAAGACCGATACAAAAAGAAGCAGGTGAAACTTCCGAAACCCGAGTTTTATACGTTTTACAATGGGGAAGAAGCGTGGGCAAAGGAAGAGGTGCTGAAGCTGTCGGATGCCTATTTGGAACAGGGCGGGGATGTGATGTTGGATCTGAAAGTAAAAATGATCAATATTAACCCTGACCAGCACCACGAGATTCTTGAAAAATGCCCTGTGCTCGGTGAGTACAGCCAGTTTGTGGAAGCAGTGCGAGCTCATCAGCGGACAGGAGAAGAAAATGCATTGCAGAACGCGGTGGACGAATGTATCAGGCGTGGAATCCTCTCAGAATATCTGAGGAAAAAAGGAAGCGAGGCGGTCAATATGTTAATAGCTGAGTATGATTACGATATGGATATTAAAGTGCAGAGGGAAGAAGCGAAAGAAGAGGGAATCCGATTGGGAACTGTGAATAATATCATGGAATTCCTAGAAGAGCTGGGGGAAATTCCGGAGGCTTTAAAAAGCAAGATCATGCAAGAAGAAAAGCCGGATGTTTTGAGAAGATGGCTGAAACTGGCGGCAAAAGCGGAGACAATTGAGGAATTTGAGAAAAGTGTAGAGAAATAACATCTCATAGTACTTTGGAGATGGATTTTAGTGTACAGTAAAAAGAGTACAGTGAATGAGAGCTGATATTTTGAAAGCGATTTTTTGTTGAGGAAATTTGTATAAAATGCCCTCTTGTATCATCGGCATTCTTGTGATAAAGTAAGTTCACTCACGGAGCTTCTGTCCGTGAAAAATGCGATTCGACGGGAACGTCATCCGGGGGATTCACCTCAAGCAATCAGTAGAAAGAATAAAAACAGAAAAATAAGGGGATTCTGACGGAGATGACTTGAAGCAAGACACAGTTTTTCGTATACTGAAAAAGTCTTGAGAAAATCTGAGAGGTGTCATAAGTCGGAAAGGTGAAGATGATCAACATTAATCCGGATCAACACCATGAGATTCTGGAGAAATGCCCTGTGCTTGCAGAGTACAGCCAATTTGTAGAAGTAGTCCGAAAGCACCAGAAGTCAGGAGAAGAACAGGCACTGCAAAATGCGGTGGAGGAGTGTATCAAACGTGGAATCCTCTCAGAATATCTGCGAAAAAAAGGGAGCGAGGCGGTAAATATGCTAATAGCTGAATATGATTATGATATGGATATTAAAGTGCAGAGGGAAGAAGCGAAAGAAGAGGGAATAGAAGAAGGGATAGAGAAAGGGATAGAACAGGGAAAAAAACTAGGCAAGCAAAATGATATCATTGAGTTATTGGACGACATCGGTGAAGTATCGGAAACTTTAAAAGCTAAGATCAGGAAAGAAGAGAATCGGGATATTTTGAAAAAATGGCTGAAACTGGCGGCAAAAGCGGAGACGGTTGAAGAATTTGAGAGGAATACGGGAAGGTGTGGAATAAAACACGAAGGAGAAAATGATGGCGACAATTCGTGAGATTGCAAAGATTGCAAATGTGGGTGTCGGAACTGTGTCCAGAGCGCTGAATGGAAACGGTTATGTGGATAATCAGAAAAAAATATATATTCAGAAAATTGCAGAAGAATTAGATTATAAACCGGTAAAAAAATCCATAAAGAAGACGAAAAAATCAGGAATAGTAGGAGTAATACTTCCGGATGTAGCGCAACCTTTCTGGGGGAGTTTTTTGAGGAGAGTGGAAAAAGAGTTATTGGAAAAAGGATACCGGACAATGATCATTAACTCGATGGGAGTATGCGGTCGGGTTACGGAAGCAATTGATATGGTGGAGAAGCAATTATTAGATGGTATCATTGTGAATTCAGATGTGACGCAAAGTGAGATTGAACGTTTGAGAAAGATTCCAACGGTAAGTTTTGAATGTGAAATGGGAACCGGAATTCCACTGATAGCTTCTGATCATAAGAAAGGCGGAAAGGTGGCGGCAAAGCTATTAATACAATGTGGATGTAAAAATGTTGCCATATTTAGCGCTAAAGCAAACACCCCCGTTTATGCAAGACATCGAATTGAAGAATGTAGTCGTATGCTTAAGCGGAACGGTGTACATGTATCATTAATAGAAACTACTGGGAAACAGACTTCTATGAAAAGTATTGGAGAGACGATAAATGATTTTATGAATAATTATACAACAGTAGACGGGATTTTCACGGATGATATAGAGGCGTACTGGTGTCTGGCGCAGGCTAAGAAAAGGGGAATTCTTGTTCCTAGAGACTTTAAGATCATAGGATATGATGGTAACCAAATAACCAGAATGATTAGTCCACAAATTACTACGATTGTGCAGAATGTATCCCAATTGGCGAAAACCTGTGTGGAAGTGTTGGATAAACGAATGAAAGGAGAAAGAACAGAACCGTTGTATATCGTACCGATCAAGCTTTCAAAAGGTGGAACAACGGAGTGATGTTCCATATATATTTTGTTATTATTGTACATAGCAGTAAGCATAGATTATGCAAGCTGCTATTTTTTTGTGCAAAACATACAAAAACGTTGAAAATGGAAAAAAGAGAAGATATGATTTGACTAGCTTAAGAAGGAGGAGAAAACTATGAAGGTGATAGGTGGTTTAATTGTAGGAGGAATTGTGCTGTATTGTTTTATTAGTTTCCTTATGGTTAGGTTCATTGGAAAGATTATTTTTGCTACACCAGCCAAATTTGCACCTACAAAAGAAAAAGTGTATGAGGAGGTGAAGAGTTTATTTGGATATGATATGGAATATTACGAAACATGGATTAAGGAAGAATTTACTGTTAAAAATGAAGAGCATATCATTCATGCAGAATACCATCCGATTGAAAATTCCAAAGGCATTGCGATTGTAGCGCATGGGTTTGGGCAGAACAGATATGTCATGGTGCCACATGCAGAAATATTAAGGAAGTTAGGATTTTCTACGGTTCTATTTGATCAGAGAGCTTTTGGAATGAGCAAGGGCGAGCAGGGAACTTTTGGAGAGAAAGAAGGCTCGGATGTAGCTAAACTGATAGATTGGGCAAGGGAAAGATTCGGAGAAGATATAAAGATTGTATTGTGCGGAGCTTCGATGGGAGCGATGTCAGTTCTTAACAGTCAGAAGTACACAAGGGAAGTGGATGCGATTATTGAAGACAGCAGCCCGGATTGTGTGGCAAATGTAATCAAGCCATTTTATAAAACCTTAAGTCCTTTGCCAAATCTATTTCTTGGGAATGTAGTGCAACAAGGAAAGAAAAAAGGAATTGATCTGACAAAAAATAATCCGGTAGAAATTGCGGCACAGATAAATGCACCGGTACTCGTTATGCATGGTGATCAAGACAGGACGGTTCCCGTTGAAATGGGACAGCATATTTATTCAGTATTAAAAAACCCAAAAAGTCATATAGAAATCTTTAAAGGGAAAGACCATACATTAGAGATTATAGAATTTGATCGATACTATCAAGTCGTAAAGAAGTTTATAGAAAACGTATTTTCGGAGAATGAAAAATCAGTGATCTGAAGATAAGAAATATAGGAATTAAAGAGGAGAAGGATACATGTCTTATATAGAAATGCAATACAAATCAGAAGCGTTGAGGAAAGCCGTTACAATACAAGTGTTATTGCCAAGTCATGAGGGATTCGGAGAGCATATGTTGCCATGCAAAACTTTATATTTTTTACATGGCATTACAGGAAATGCAAAGGAATTAGTTCATTTTTTAAATTTAAGATCGCAGACGCTGTTAAAAGGATTAGCAATTGTATTATGTGACGGAGATAATTCACTTTATGCAGATCGAGGAGATGGAATAAATAATTATCGAAAATTTGTAGAAGAAGAATTGATAAAAGTAACAAGAGAAACATTTCCTCTTTCACATAAACGAGAAGATACTTTTATAGGTGGAATTTCAATGGGGGGACATGGAGCATTTGTTACAGGTTTTACAAAATCTGATGAATTTTCTAAAATCGCGACACTCTCGCCGGCGGTTGATCTGTATGAAGCGTTGAAAAATCCTATCAATCAGGTTGATCCCACGTTTTTGGATATGATATATGGAAGCCAAGAGCAATATTTAAAGAGTGATGTTTCTTGTAGCGGGGCATTGGAAAAGGTATTGAGAGAGAAAAAAGAGATACCGGATATATTTATGTCTTGGGGAAATGAAGATCCATTGGTATTAGAACAAGATCGAGCTTTTGCCAAAAGATTGGAACAAGAAGGGGTTCATATTGAAGCATCAGAAGTGGATGGAGCACATGATATTTTTCTGTGGGATAGACAACTTGAGGCAATGTTTTCATTTTTAGTTAAAGAGGAGGAGAGAAGATGAAACAGGTATATCAGTCGGATTTTGTGTCATTTCAGAAGCGGTTACGACCAACAGTGGATGATGAGGTGAAATATAAACGCCCTTCGAAAGAAATACTTTTAAAACCTTATGTGATCACAGGAGAAGGAAAGGTTTCCTTTCATTTGCATTACCCGAGGGCAAAGCATGTAGAAATTCGTAGTTATACGGAACGTTATGAACTGCAAAAGAGTGGAGAATATTGGTGCGGAGAATTTGATATGGGAGAGGGATTCACCGCATTATTTTTAAATATTGACGGTTCAGAGGTGATCACGCAGTTTCTTCCGGTAGGATATGGGGGAAATCAATTAATTAATTATATAGACATACCGGATAAGGATTTTCCGATTGAAATTTCAAATTGCGAGCATGGAAGTGTGGTGAGTGATTATTTAGAAAGTGCGATTACCGGGCAGGTAGAAAGGGTATTTGTTTATTTGCCGGCAGAATACCATAAAAAAAATATGAAACGTTTTCCTGTATTGTATTTACAGCATGGACACGGGGAAAATGAAGCCTGCTGGATTTATCAGGGGAAAATGAATTTTATTTATGATCGTTTGATTCAGGATAAGAAAGCGGTTCCGGCTATTGTTGTGATGGCAAATGGAATGAATTACGAAGAAAAGGAAACAGAGCGGATTTTGAATATTAAGAAATATCCGGAATTTTTATTGAAGGAATTGATCCCTTATATAGATGGAAAATATCGGACTCTTTCAGACGCAAAGAACAGAGCGATGGCAGGGTTGTCTATGGGAAGTCTGCAGACATCTATTATTACATTTGAACATTCTGAGCTGTTTGCTTATGCAGGAGTATTTAGCGGCTTTGTAAGAAATTTTATCAGTGACGATCAAAGTCATTTGACGGCAGAAAAGATGAACGAATTTAAAAAAAATATTCATTACTTTTTCCGTGGAATCGGATCGGAAGATCAATACTTCTCTCATTTTGCAGAAGACGACAGAATGTTAGAAGAAAACCAGATTTCTTATGAACGAAAACTATACAAAGGAGAGCATGAGTGGAAAGTCTGGAGACAATGTTTTGCTGATTTTGCAAGCCGGATTTTCAAGTAAAACCAAGGAGGTTACTTACATATGTTTAATAAAAATGAAGTGGTAAAACTTGCAGAAGATATTTACCAGATTAAGTATTATTGGCTTGGGATGGCGGATGTCTATGCGTATCTGATATTGGGAAAAGACAGGGGACTGCTCATAGATAGTTGTTATTCTACAACGAATATCAGCAATTATGTTCGAGCAGTTACAGATCTTCCGATAGATGTGGTGAATACACACGGACATTTTGATCATATCGGAGGAAATTCAGAGTTTGGACAAGTATTTTTAGCAGAAAATGATTGGCAAACTGCAAAGCAGCATTCGGACTATGAGTATTTAAAGTCTATGATGGATAATTTTTTAAAAATGAATCCGGATTTAAAGCTTCTTCTTTCAAATCCGACTTACAAAAAGGAATTGGAAGATTCTATTTGCATACCGCAATCAGAGTATAAGGCATTGCCGAAATGTGGGTATTTTGATCTGGGAGAACGTAAAGTGACATTTATAGAGACCCCGGGACATACGGTGGGGAGTATTTGTTTGTTTGACGAGATCAGCAAATTCTTTTTTGTGGGGGATATGGCGTGTGAAGAGGGGGTATTGCTTTGCTTTGAGCATTCCACAGGGGTGACGGAATATAGAGATTCTATTCGAAAGATGAAGAAATTTTATGAGGAACAAGATGGAAAGAAAATACTTCCAGCTCATCATCAATGTCCTGCAAATGAAGATATATTTGACAGATATATTTCTGTCTGTACCGATATTCTTGACGGAAAATTGGTCGGTGAATATCAGGATCAAGGAATTTGGCAGGGAAATGTTGTGAGAAAAGAAACTTTGCAAATTGTTTATAAAAACTTATGAGGAGAGAGAAGATGAGAATATTTACAAAATCCATGAAACCAGATACGGATTTAGGAATCGCAGAACGAATGTCTTATATGTTTGGAAATGTAGGGACAGCGTTGATCAACACGATTGTAGCAACGTTTTTAATGTTCTTTTATACAGATGTTATGATGTTGAATGCAGGGATAGTAGGATCTATTCTGCTTGTATCCAGAGTATTTGACGGGATTACAGATATTATTATGGGAATGATCGTGGATCGAACAAAGTCCAAGCATGGAAAAGCAAGAGTGTGGATTTTGCGTATGTGTATTCCATATGCAATCAGTGGAATCTTTCTTGTATGTGTACCGGGAAATGCAACTGCGCTTATCCAGTACATTTATGTATTTTTAAGCTACAATTTATGTAATTCCATTTTTTTAACGGCACTTTATGTTCCATATAATGCAATGACATGTAATATTACATCAAATCCATATGAAAGAGGAGTATTAGGGGTTTTTGTTATTTTTGGAGCGACAATCGGTACCCTTGCCGTGCAGTCAACGGTGGATGCGGCAACAAAAGCGCTGGGAGGAGATCAGAGAGCATGGCAGATTGTGATTTTTATTTATGCTGTATGCGGAGCTATTTTGCACTTGATCTGTTTCTTTGGTACAAAAGAACGCTGCATTAGCAATCATCCGGGAGAAAAGATACATTTCAAAGAAGAAATGAGAGCGCTGTTTACAAATAAATATTGGATCATGGCAGTTTTTACAATGTTGTTAGTTATGTTTTTTACAGCGTTTACCGGAAGCGCCGGAATTTACTATGCAAAAGGTGTGCTTGGAGATACTGCTTATTATGCCGTATTTGCTAATGTTATGTCTATTGTCCAGATCATTACACTTTGTGTTGCTTTTGTACCTATGAAGAAATGGGGAAAAAGAAATACACTGCTTATGGGATTGACTATTCTAACCGTAGGATTGATCACGCAGAGTTTGTTTGCCTCTAACATAAAAATGTTGATTTTCAGTAATGTTTTGAAAGGATTAGGCGGCGGTCTGGCAGGCGGAATCGGTTATGGATTGGTTGCAGATACCATCGATTACGGCGAGTGGAAAACCGGAACGAAAGCGGAAGGCGTAGGAATGGCATCTCTCACTTTTGTGACGAAGATTTCTGCAGGACTGGCAGGAGCAATTATTGGGTGGATCAATCAGTTATTTGGATACATTCCGACTGCGGAAGTACAAAGCAAAGAGGCAATGTTTGGATTAAATATCTGTTTTAGTTATTTGCCATTGATATTCTGTGTTGCGGCATTGATTTTAATGCTGCGTTATGATCTGGACAAGATTTTCCCACAGATTCAGGCAGATTTACAAAAAAGAAGAGAACAGAAAACCATTGCATAGAGGGAAGAAAGCGCATGAAAAAAAGTGAAGTGATTAAGCGGATTTTACAATATCATCCGGAAATGGAAGGAATCGAAGGGTGTGACGGATATAAGTCCGGAGACGAGAATGGGGAATGTACAGGTATAGTATCTGCGCTTGTTCCTACGCAGGAAGTGTTAGAAGAAACTGTAAAAAGAGGAGCGAATCTGGTTATAGCGCATGAACCGATTTATTATCAGACACCGGATTTTCCGATGTGGAAAGGTGATTATGTGAATCGTGTACAAAGTGAAAAAGAAGAATATATACGAACGCATAAACTAACTGTATGGAGAGACCATGACCATATGCATAGACATCAGCCGGATGCAATCTTTACCGGTGTGATTAAGTACTTGGGATGGGAGAATTATGTGAATAAAGAGCTTAGCGGGAAAATTCCGTTAGTGTATGTGTTTGATATTCCGGAGTGTTCGGTGAAAGCTCTTGCGTTAGAACTGAAAACAAAAATTGGAATGAATGGAGTACGGATGATCGGAAATTCAGAGGATCGCATAAAAAGAGTCTTGATCGCGGCACATTTGTATCCAAATAGTTTTATGCAGGATGAGATTAAAGAAGATGGCTTCTATCATAGTTATGACATGGAAATCATGAAGCTGATGGAAACAGAAAATGTGGATGCGATCATACCGGGCGAGGTGATTGAGTGGACAATCTTGTCCTATATCCGCGATGCAGCTTATATGGGAAAAGGAAAGGCGTGTTTTAACATCGGACATTTTAATTTGGAAGAATTGGGCATGCGTTACGCAGCAGACTGGATTGGGGAAATCGTAAACCATGAGATTCCGGTATACTATATACCAACCAAAGACGCCTGGGGATTTTTATAGGAGACAAATATATGAGGACATTTGAATTTTACAATCCGACCAGGATTATATTTGGCAAAGACGTATGTGAAAATGTAGGAGAAGAATTAAAAAAATATGCTTCTACCATTTTGTTGGTGTATGGACGGGAAAGCGCCAAAGCTAACGGGGTTTATCAACGGGTAAAAAAAGTATTGCTTAAAGCGGAACTTTCTGTATATGAATTAGCGGGAGTTCAGGCAAATCCAAGACTTTCTTTTGTCAAAAAAGGGATTGAAATTGCAAAAAAAGAGCAAATTGAAATGATCTTAGCCATTGGCGGAGGCAGCGTAATAGATACTGCAAAAGCAATTGCGGCGGGGATGTACTATGACGGAGATGTTTGGGATTTCTTTTCCCAAAAACAGAAAATAACAAAGGCAGCACCGGTGGGGGTGATTTTGACAATACCTGCGGCAGGAAGCGAAAGTAGTAATGGAACTGTGATCACAAAAGAAGAGAATTACTGTAAATGTGGTGTGAGCAGCGATTGGCTTTATCCAAAATTTGCGATGTTGGATCCGCAATTATGTTTTACGCTTCCGGATTATCAGATTTGTGCCGGTGGTGTAGATATCATGGCACATATTATGGAACGATATTTTGTGCCGGATGACTATCATGATTTTTCCGATCGAATGTGTGAGTCGGCTATGGTATCGCTGATTCATCATTTGCCTAAAGTGTTAAAGAATCCATCAGATTATGAATCATGGGCAGAAATCATGTGGATTGGAAATGTTGCACATAATACCTTGCTTGGAAAAGGAAAATCGGAGGATTGGGCAAGTCATAATATAGAACATCCACTGAGCGCTTATTATGATATAGCTCATGGAGCGGGATTGGCGGTTATATTCCCGGCGTGGATGAAATATGTATGGAGGGAGAATCCTAAGATGATGATTCAATATGCAAAAAAAGTCTGGAATGTAGAAACCATAGGAAAAGAGGAGGAAGAAATCGTGATGGAGGCCATTGCGAAAACGGAAGAGTTTTATCATTCCATCGGTCTTGCGACAAAGCTATCACAATTAGGAATTGATGACAGTAAATTTGAAACGATGGCACATAAAGTTGTGGAGGAGGGGCCGGTTGGTTCCTTCCGTCAGCTATATTTTGAAGATGTAGTAAATATTTATAAATTAGCATTATAATGATCAGGAGAGAAAAATGGAATTAAATTTGGAAAAATATCGGCATATCCCACATGGAGATATGCCGGGAGATAAAATATGTATTGAGGAAAGTCATGTAAACAAAGCCGGAAGAATCCTTCCGGTTTTAGAAGAAGAAATAGAGAAAGAAAAAATGAACGGAAAGGAAAAAGTTGTCGTGACGGTATGCGGAGGATCCGGAGTAGGAAAATCGGAGATTGCATCGCTGCTTGCTCATATGCTGAATGAAAAAGGGAAAAGTTGTTACGTTCTGTCCGGTGATAACTACCCACACCGCATACCTTGTGAAAATGATAAGAAGAGAGAAGAAGTGTATGAAAAAGGAGGATATGAGGCACTTGTAAATTATCTGGGATCGCAGCAAGAAATTGATTTTGAAAAGGTGAATCATATACTAAAAGATTTCAAAAACGGGAAAGAGAAGATTTCATTAAAACGGATGGGGAGAACACCGGAAGAACAATGGTATGAAGAAGTAGATTTTTCGAGAGTGGATATTCTTTTTCTTGAGTGGACGCATGGAAACAGTGATTGTTTGACAGAAGTAGATATACCGATTTTGTTGAACAGCACTCCGGAAGAGACACTTGCGCATAGGAAAGCCAGAAATCGTGATCAAGGTGTCGACAGTCCGTTTGTTAATATGGTTCTGGAAATAGAACAGGAAATGTTAAAAAAACAGGCTTATAAAGCGAAAATAATTGTAACGAAAGATGGAGAATTGATTACATATACCGAATATAAAAAAATTATGGAGAGGTAAGAAAGTAAGTAAAATGAAGCAAGGAGTAATGTTAAATGCGTATCCGGACAGTATGGGCGGAAAATTGGAGAACATAGTCACCCTATTAAGAGAACCGGAATTAAGAGGGGCAGTTTCGTCTTTTTATATATTGCCGAGTATGTTTCATACTGACTTGGACAGAGGGTTTTCGGTTCAAGATTATGAGTTGGAAGAAACTTTGGTAAAACAAGAGGATTTGAAACATTTACAAGAGATGGGAATTGACTTAAAGCTAGATTTTATTTTAAATCACGCTTCGGTTTTATCGCCTCAATTTCAAGATCTTCTGAAAAATGGAAACAGATCGGAATATAAAGACTTTTTTATTGACTGGAATCAGTTTTGGGACGGATATGGAAACTTAAATGAACAGGGTTATATTGAACCGGATGAGGAATTGATTAAAGATATGTTTTTTCGGAAGCAAGGATTGCCGATTTTGATGGTCGAATTTCCGGATGGCAGATCTGTTCCATATTGGAATACGTTTTATCAAAAGGTATGGAGGGAACACGGCAAGACAAAATATCTGGGGCAGATGGATCTGAATGTGAAGTCGGAACTTGTGTGGCGGTTCTATGATGAAACGTTGAAAAAACTTGCATCATACGGAGCGGCGATTGTACGATTGGATGCTTTTGCATATACGTCTAAAGAAGTTGGTGCAAGAAATTTTTTTAACGAACCGGAAACATGGGAAATTTTGGAACGACTGACAAAATTAGGAGAACAATATCATTTAATATTCCTGCCGGAAATTCATGCAAGTTATGGAGAAAAGCGCTATGAAGAGGTGGCAAAAAGAGGATATATTACATATGATTTCTTTTTGCCGGGACTTATTATAGATGCATTGGAAAGTGGCAATGGGGAATATTTAAAAAAATGGGCAGATGAGTTGCAAGCAAAAAAAATCAATGTTGTAAATATGTTAGGATGTCATGATGGAATTCCTTTATTGGATTTAAGAGGACTTCTCCCGGAGGAGAGAATTCAAAGTTTGATAGACATAATTGTTAAGCGCGGCGGATATGTGAAAGACCTTCATGGCGAGAAAAAAGTATATTATCAAGTAAATGCAACTTATTACAGTGCTCTTGGAGAAAATGATAAAAAAATGCTCTTAGCGCGTGCAATACAGATGTTTATGCCGGGAAAACCTCAAGTATGGTATTTAGATCTTTTTGCGGGAAAAAATGATTATCAAGCGGTAGCGGATGCCGGAGACGGAGGACATAAGGAGATAAACAGAACGAATTTGTCCATGGATGAAATAAAAGAAAGGCTAAAATGGGAGGTCGTTCAGAAACAATTAGAACTTATGCGGCTTCGAAACTCACATCCGGCATTTTCAGAAACTTCCCAAATGACATTTCTTGTTCAAAACAATCAAATACATATTATGTGGAAAAAGGATCAGTTTAAACTTACATTAGAAGCGGATCTGAAAACACTAGAATGGAAAATTTATTAAACGAGAAGAGAAGAAAATAAAAAAGCACAGGACAAGAGGCAGGTAAATTATTCCGTGTAACCTTTTTAGATTGATGATAAAATCTTAAATTAAGTAAATGATAAGATGGGCTGAATGGAAAATTCTTCTGTTCAGCTCTGTCAGTTTATTAACATGATCCAGCCCACTTTTTCGTGGTATCCATCATTGCAAGATAAAGTATCTTAAAAAGAGCGTTATCTGTCGGAAATATCGTTTTTGACTTTGTGCAAATGTCATCTTGTATCTTTTCAAATCTTGTGATAAAGTAAATTCACTCACGGAGGTTCTGTCCGTGAAAAATGCGATTCGACGGGAACATCATCTGGGGGATTCACCCCAAGTAATCAGTAGAAAGAATAAAAACAGAAAAATAAGGGGATTCTGACGGAGATGACTT
>ERZ1036455.382-NODE-382-length-13325-cov-4.360437_pt1 | contig 13325 bp, 14 predicted proteins | sample MGYA00514228_ERZ1036455 | MGnify/ENA primary metagenome ERZ1036455 (study PRJEB33795, sample SAMN09464920) | human gut metagenome | host: Homo sapiens | place: USA: Stanford, California | collected 2016-07 | study: EMG produced TPA metagenomics assembly of the... | reverse complement strand
ACAAAAAAAGAGGTACTCGTTATTTACAGTTTGGAATGTTTGCGCTGCTAACTGCGCTGACTTTATTCGGAACTGTATCACCAGCGTTTGCGGCAGTAGCAGGTGCAGAAGATGTCGTGAAGATTGTTGATCAGATGGCAGACATTATTGGAATGATATTTGTTGCCGGTGGTGTGCTTTTACTGTTTTACAGTGTAGGAACATTGATTTCCGCATTTAAAAACGACGATCCGGACAGTAAATTCAGAGCGTCAACCTCATTGGTTGTATCTATCGTTCTGATTGCATTTCCGAAAATCGTAGATGCACTGAATTTGACAAGTTATATTACAGCAGCCTAAAGGGCTTCAAGGAAAGGAGATAAGAAGTGGCTAGATTCGTATACGATACGCTTTTGCTAATTTTTGGAACATCACTTCTTACAGAGGTTACTGATTTCATGAAAGAAATTATGAATGCCTTAAATTCCATCTTTGAAAACGGAGTAGTAAATACTGCGATCTACTTATTTATAGTGATCGCAGCATCTATTCTGACTGTCAATGTATTTATGGAACTTTTGAGTAGAATCTCTCAAGAAATGTTGACATTTGAACATTTGATGTTAATTTTGATCAAATATTTCATCGGAATGATCATTTTGATTTATTTGCCGGACATCGTACAGAAATTATTCGAATTTGCTTATGCGCTCTATAGTTATGCAAGCAATTCTTTCGATGTAACGTCTACGGGCGTGTCTATTTCCTTATTTGGTAAAGAGAACTGGATGGATTCCTATGAGGTAGTCAAGAGTGATTTAGAAGGAACCGGACTTGGAAAGGTAAAAGCAGTCAGCGACAACATCGGATTGATCTTTCAATTAATCATACCGTTTTTGGTATGTAAAGTATCACTGTTTGCGACCTTATTTTTAGCTGCATCCAATTCTGTAACTTTAACAGCAAGAGCAATTTTCTCGCCTATCGGTATTGTACAGTGCTTTGACGAATTGAAAAGAAGCGAGGGTGTTCGTTATTTAAAAAAATTCCTTGCAGACGGACTTGTATTTGCAGTTACGTTAGGAGTTTTATATGGCGCCTCTTTAATCCAAGCGGCTATGTTTTCCGGACTTATGGAAGAACTTGGAAATATTGGATCAATAGAAGAAATTAACAAAGCTCTCAGTGCAATGACAATCGTAAAAATCACCGTAATTCAGTTAGCAGCAGTAGGAGGTATTTTGAAAGCAAATGCAATTGCAAATGACATGGTTGGAGCATAAGAGGGAGTGTGAAAAATGTTAGAAACAAAGGTCCCGAAGGATATTCGGGTTTATAAAACAAAGCTAGTTGGAGGTCTTACCTTTAGACAATTTCTTTGCGTGGTGTTGATGATCCTATTCGATCTGCTTTTATACAACACTATCTTAAAACAAACGGAGATCTCTATCGAATACATCATCTTTGTACTGATCTTTTTAGATGTTCCCATTGCGGCATTCGGCTGGATAGAACCGATGGAAATGCCTATGGAAAAGTATTTGAAAAAAGTCGTTTTGTACTCCTTGTTAGCACCTACAAAACGAAAAGCAACACATAAAATCGTCGAAACGAAAAAAAAGGTTCCTGAAACAAAAAAAGAGAAAAGACAGCGCAAAAGACAGGAAAAAAAGAATCCTGAATTAAAAGGATTTAAGTAATAGGAGGTATATCGTGAAGAAAAAGAAAAAGGTAATGCATATACCACAGTCTGTATCCGAGAGTATTCCATACGATACTGTATTTCATAATGGAATTATAATGAATGAAGAAGGAATTTACTCAAAATCATACAGAATGCCGGAAATAAATTTTCGAAACGTGAGCGACGAAGAGCAACTGCGTATCGGAACACAGTGGGCAGAGTTTTTAGGTATATTTGATTCGGATGTAACAATTCAAATAACATCATATAACAAAACAATTGACATCATGAAATTTCAAGAAGAAGTAATGATTCCCATGCGAGGCGATAAGCTAGATGAGTATCGAGTAGAGTACAATAACATGCTGTTAGAGAAAATGACAGGCGCGAAGAACAACCTTCATACAGAGAAATACCTGACCATCTCATGTGCAGCTCCGAACTTCGAAAAAGCAATGGAGCGTTTTGCACAGATTGATCATGATGTTACAGAACACTTTACACTATTCGCTAAACATGATGCACCGGTCATGTCAACGATTGAACGTTTGGATGTATTGAATTCTATTTATAATCAGGATTCGTCTGTTCCGCTCTACCAAAAAAGAAACATTCTCGGACATGAGGTAGAGAGTTTTACCTTGGAACATTGCATTGAACAGGGAATTACAACAAAGGATGTAATTGCACCATCAAGTTTCAATCCAACAAATAATCAAATAGGAATGGGAGGTGTGATTGCGAAAGCATATTACATTTCCAATTATCCTACTTGGCTTCGTGCAACTATTTTAACAGATTTATGTTCGATTCCGGCAAACATGCTGGTTACTGCTAATTTTAATTTGATTCCGCAAGAAGAGGCAATTAAATTGGTAAGGCGGCAGAGAACCAATATTTCATCATCACTGGTTGAAATACAAAAGAAATCTGCGCGATCCGGTATAGATCCATCATTGATTTCACCAGAATTACAGGATGCAAAATCAGAAGCAAAAGAACTGATGAATGATATGAGTAAAGACAATTCCAGAATGTTTGTTGTAAACGTTGTGGTCGTTTTGTTTGCTACGTCTCAAGAAGAGTTAAAAGTTCATGAGCGACAATTATATTCTATGGCAAGTAAAAGCCTTGCAACAATTAAATCTTTGGATGGTCAACAGGAATATGGTTTCAATAGTGCTCTTCCGTTGGCGAATAATCAGATTAGTGTTCAAAGACTTATGACTACGAATACGGTTGCATCTATGCTTCCGTTTGATGTAAGAGAGGTACGTCAAAAAACAGGACTATATTACGGTCTTAATGCATCAAGTAGAAATATGATCTTGTATGATCGGACAAGCGACATGAATCCATGTGCATGTATACTTGGTATGCCCGGATCTGGAAAATCATTTTCTGCAAAACGTGAAATTGAAAATATTCTGTTGAATACAGACGATGAAGTGTACGTGATTGATCCAGAAGGAATTGATTACACTCCTATGGCAGAAGCTTTTTATGGATCAGTTATTCGCTTAGAAACAGGAAGTAAAGTTTATCTGAATCCGTTTGATTTGAATATAGAGAATGCAGAAGATGATGGAGATCCAGTTAAAGTAAAAACAGATTTTATCGAAACTGTTTGTGAAATAGCAATTGGTGGACGATATGGACTTGCTCCAAAAGACAAATCCATTATTGATCGATGCGCACAGGAAATTTATAAAGATTACATGGACTACCTAAAACAGACAAATAAGATTATTGATTACGAAAAGGCTCCAACTATGTTGACTTTTTATAATCAGCTGATGCGTCAGCCACAGCCCGAAGCACAAAGTATTGCATTGTCACTTGAACGTTTTGTAAAAGGCGCATTGGACATCTTTTCACATAATACAAACGTAGAGATCGATAATCGATTTACCGTATTTAATATTAAAGGAATCGGAGCAGGTTTAAAGGAAATGGGCTTGCAGATTTGCCTAGATCACATTTGGAACAAAATGATCCAGAATTACATGAAAGGAAAAAGAACTTGGTTCTATGTAGATGAATTTCACCTTATGATGCAAAAACCAACATCAGCTGCTTATCTGGCACAGATCTTTAAACGTGCGAGAAAGTGGAGAGCATGCCCTACAATCATTACACAGAATGTAGAAGATGTTCTGAAAAACGAAGATGCACGTACCATTATTAATAACTGTTCTTTTATCACTCTGCTTCAACAGTCGCCGATGAATAAAATGCAGTTATCTGCGATGCTGAATATTTCTATGGAAGAACAAAAATACATTTCGAGTGGAAAATCCGGTATGGGACTTCTCCGAATTCAAGAAGATATTGTTCCATTTGATGATAAGTTCCCGAAAGATACAAAATTGTATCAAATCATGACAACAAAGCCAAATGAGGTTATCGGACGTTAAGTAGGAAGGAGGCGCAGGATAAAATTCCCATTCATTTTTTGAATGGGAATTTCCTGCATAGTGTATGGAGTTAAAATGGACAGAAATTTCAAAAGCTATTAACGGCACGGATGTAAATGGGTTTCCACTTGCAGCAGGAACTCTTGCAGTGGATGAAATTACTGAGGGAAGAGCCATTACATTAAGAAATGTAACACTAACAAATGCGATTTTTCATATCTACGCATCTGGCGGTTGCGCGGTTATAACGGCAATCATGCCGGAATCACATGAAGTGAAAGCTTTGGAGAATATTTGCTGCGAATGGTTAAAAAACCTTGATAATCCCGTAAATGATAATCAATATTTGACTATGACGATTATTCCGATTCTTTTTGCAGGTAAATTATCTCTTCTATATAATCAACTTCTTTACTTTGATACTTATCAAACACCTGACGGGGTAAAAATTGTATTAGCATTTGATAATACAAATACGGCACTTTTTATAGATGAAAACATGGATATGCAGTCTGTTGAACTGGAAGTAATCGCTGCATTAGAAAAAGAGGAACAGGAATTGGTAGAAAGCATTCATGAGGCGGAAAATGAAATGCAAAAGATCAAAGGAGAAAATCCTTATGAACAAGCGGTAAAAAAAGCGCTGAATACCTATCAATATGAAGTCCCAGAATCAACCCAAAATCCTAATATAAGATTTTCAACGGAGGAAGATAATGAGAAGTAAATTTTTGTGTGCACTGTCACTTATTATGCTCTGTTTTCCATTACAGGCACATGCACAAGAAATAAGTAGCAAAGTAAAAATTGAAGTGGAGTATTCAGAAGGAATTATTCCGCAGAATAGCGATGAGTTTATTATTTTTTACAAAGGAAATGGAAATGAAAAGAAAATAGAATTAAATGCTTCTCATTTACTAAAAGAACAAAATACGATTTTTTTGGAAGAAGGGGAGTATGAGATAACAGATATTGAATACAAAGGTGAAAATGAAAAAATCAAGGAACAAGGATATGTTGTATCAGACTCCTTTCAGGCTTTGCAAGGAAAAGAAGCTTATGATCAAATTTACATCGGAATCGGAAGTGAAGCTGGATCAACTATCATGGAAAAAGAGAGTGTCGTTTCTAAATTAGCACAAAAATCCCCCATTAAAACAGATTCCGGTAAAAAAGAGATGAAGGAAGAAGCACCGGAACGTTCTACCGAGGAAACAAAAGAAACTTCAAAAAATATTGATAAGAAGACAACCCAAAAAGATATGGTTGAAAAAGAGTCTGCAAAAGTCTCTTCTTCTAAATCTACAGCAATTAAACTCAGCCCGATAAAAAAAGGAATTCCATTATTGATTTTGATGATAGCTACGTTCGGAACTGTTTGGTATTTTCACAAAAAAGGAAAAATATAAAAAGCGGAACTCAGTTCCGCTTTTTCTTTTTAAAAAAATTCATATTACTGTAAAACAAGATAAGAGGAGGAACACAAGATGAAACGAAGTAAACAAATGGAAACAGCCATCAACCCGGACGAAGCTTATGCAGCAATGGCGTTATGTATTTTAGGAATTCCCGGTGTAGGATACCCAAGCATTGATGATTCAGTCAGATATTTTTCAAAGGGAACTGCCTTGTTTGAAACAAACCAAAAAATACATACAGAAACCGTAGTCCAAAAAACAATGTTTGATATTTAGAAGGGAAAAGCTGCAGAGATTTAGGCTGCAGCTTTTCTTATGAAGAGGGTAAAAGATGGAAAAAAATGATTTTAGAAGATTAAAAGATGAAGCAGATATAGAAAGTGTTGTTGATTATTTAGGATTGGAAACCACTAGACGCGGCAGTGCATTTTTTATTCTTTGTCCAATTCCAGTACACGAGGATCATAAAGCAACAAATTGTTATTTCAAAGCCGGATGGAATAATGTGTATTGTAAAGCGTGTGGAAAAGCGACCAATGCAATTGATTTGATCATGTATACTTTAGGGTGTAGTTACGGAGAAGCAGCAGATATTTTATGGGAAATCGAAGGAAAGCCAGAATGGTATTATCAGAAGGAAAAGAAACAAAAAAAATATTTTTCATTAAAAAAAGAAGAAGCTGAATTAATTGGAATACATTATCCCGGGCGGCTTCTTGCTCCGTATCGGGAGGACGAATACAAAAATCCTTTGAAAAAAAATAATTCCTATCATTCTTCTTGCATCGATGCATACCTTGCATGTGATGTACATCATTGTACATGGAGTGATTTTATGTCAAGAAGTCAATATGAGGCGATGGTATACAATAAAACTATCGAAACTATCAATAAAATAAAAACGATCATTCATAAGTGTAAATCTATTCCGAATCCAGAAACGAAACAAGAGTTTTTAAAAGCTTTATCAGAGCAAAAAGAAATGTGTGATTCGATTCTTTCTCGCTTAAAAAAGTAGGGACTTTATGTTCCTATTTTTTTTAAGCTAACAAACCATATTATAAAGAAGAAAGGAGGTAATCATGATGTCATTAGAAAAACCGACAGTTGATGATTTTGGTGCATTTTCGTATGATGAACCGATATTTGGATCATGGGAACCAAATGAAGAAGATTTAAAAGTAATGGAGGAACAACCGAAACCAGAGATTCCAGTACATGAGCCTAATACGCCAACACATGAAAATAGACCAATCTATAATCAAGAGTTAGAAGAAAAAAATTACAGGGACGAATCCGTTGAAAAGAAAAAACAAAATATTTTAGAAAAGATCGGCTCATTTGTAACGAACATGTTGTATATAGTAATTCAAGTGGCTTCGGATCTCGTGCATGTTGCAGTTTTTAATACTCTTCTAGGAAATAACGAACGGATCAATATTACCAAATCAATCAATGCAGCTTTGATCAAGGCGCAGGGGCATACGAAGGGCGAGGAACATGTGAAAACGGAAGAACATGAAAAGTTACAGAGTGTTAAGCAAAAAGAAGAAAATAGAAGAGAAGAAGTTGAGCAAAAAGAAACTGTCGCTGGCGGACTGCGAATTAATTATCAGGAAAATACAGAACATGTAACACTAACAGACGAACATGGAAACAGACTTTCTGTTCCAAAGGAAGATGTATTTGCCGGTGACGTAGAAACTGTTGCAAAAAAGCTGCATGAAATGTGTGATAAAAAAAACAAAATAGAATGTTTAACACAGGCATCATTGGCAATTGCGAAAGTACGTTATGAGGAAGGCGAAAAAGGAAAATTAGCTGCATTTGATTTTAGAACGGTCCGTGGATGGATACAAACAGAGTTAAAAATGAATTCAAAAAGTGAATTAGCTGTTATATGTAATGGAAAACACGTTTTAACAGAGGAAATAAGCAAGTTGAATCCACAGAAAATGAAGGAATGTATTTTTTCTTTTAAAGAACGAGATGTGAAATTTTTAATGGGAGAAATTACGGTTTCTGTTGGCAGAGAATTTACAGATATCTATGTTACAGCAGGAGATAAAATTCAGCATATTGGATCCTATAAATTTGAGACAGAACAGGATGTAATGGAAATGGCTGAAAGATTGAAAGAAAGTGAGACGGTTTCTCAAGCATTGAATGAAATGCATATTACGCCAGAAGCAATTAGTTATGTTACTGGAATCATAACAAATCCGGAGATGGAATTCCAAAGGAATGAAGATGGGAACGTATTGAATCCATTTACAGGAAAAACAGAACATGATGGAAATGCACATTTATTTTACCATCAGGATAGTGGAAAACTTATGATGTATGAGCCAAATGAATACGAAAAAGGAGTGCACACAGAAATTTTTAAGGTCCCGAGTGTATTGGAAATAACATCAGAACAGTTTAACGGAATGATAGAAGCGGTGCAAACCTGTCAACTTTGTATGGAAAGTAATGTATTTGAAGTAGCAGATTACAATAGAGAGAACGAACAGATAATCGAAACCTGTCAAGAACAAGATTTAAAAGCAAATCAATTTTTTGAAGAAAGTCTCCAAAAAGAGTGTGAGGAGCCACCGCAGCTTAGTGATGAGCAAATTTATGAACTTTTTGAAGAAGAATGTCGGTAAGTTTTTGGGTAAGTTCTCTTTCGCAGAATATCTATTCCTTTCTTATTTCCAAAAAATCATATTTCATCTGAAAAGAAAACAGAAAGGAGAAACACAATGGCAACACATAATTATGTGAGGGTCGTTGGATTTCTGCTAGGACATCCTAAAATCCTGAATGAAGGCGTGGAGGGTGAGGAAAAAATTCTATTTAGTATCCGAACCGTACACAGAGATTTAGATGATTATATCGGGATGAAATATCAGGATCTGATGATTTATTACGATGGATTGGAAATGATGGAGAAAATGAAAAAACTGACTCAATTTGACATCGTTGACATCAAAGGCGTATTCAATGTTTTGACAATGAATAAGCATTCAACGTGTTCAAATTGCGGTAATAAAAATATAAAGTACAATGGTTCTTCTACATTTATTTATCCAATTGCATTGACAAAGTTAAATGGTATGCAGGAAGCATATGAACGTGATAATACGCTTCCAGAGCGTGTACTGGAGAAACATTTTATAGAAGTATCCAATGAAGTGATGATTGTTGGAACGGTTGTGAATGAACCGGAATTATTAAAATTACCTAATACAGTCTGTTGCAAATATCAGCTTGGTGTGGATCGGAAATATTATATAAAAACACAAGGCGAAATTACAGCAGACTATCCGTGGGTATATTCATATGGAAAACAGGCGGAATTGGATCTGATTCACTTGCAAAAAGGGACATTGGTGCTGATCAATGGATTTATACAGAATAGAAAAGTGAAAGCCTATATGGACTGTAAAACTTGTGGAAAATCCTATTTGTATCCGGATGTAGCTACTGAATTTATTCCGTACTCGGTTGAATATCTAAATAACTACATTACGGACGAAGAAATTGCAGAAAAGAAAAGTGATGGATAAATTTCAATCCATATTTTTTGAAAAGAAAATTTTATAAATACAACATATTTAATTTGAAACAAATCATAGAAGGAGAAAGTATAACAATTTCTCCTTTTTTTAGTGGAGGAAAACATATGATAACAGGAAAAAGTGAAAGGGATTTGTTAGCAAAGCTGGAAGAATTTAATCCCCAATACCAAACAATTGTAAAGTCAGATCAAAAAGTGACACTCGAATGCACCTATACTCAAAAAGGACTTTCCGGCTGGGAAGTGAAAACAGTATCTTCCGAAAACAGTGAAACTCCGATTATGAAAAAAGGAAAACATTTTGACTCCTTAATCTCTGCGTTAAAATCTATGGATATTGACAAAGAGTTATGCACGGAAGATGATCAGGATTATTTTATTTTATGCCACAGGAATACAGAACCGATTCTTGATAAAGGAAAAGTTGTATCTTATTGGTTTTTAATTGATCCAGTTGAACCGTATGTAATGGAGATTGGGAAACCTGTTTTTCAGGTGAAGAAATTCGTATTAAACGAGTGGGAATATGATCGGATGATGGAAACTCGTTTAGGAATTTATTACAAAGATATTTTGTATCCTTTCAGTAAAACGGCAATTTATTCAGTAGGGACATTATTAGATTGTGCATCAGCATTTAAAAACATGGATGAAGAATATCTGCTTGGATCGGCGATTCTTATTGCAGAAAAAATGTCTCATATGAAGGGAATTCAATGTGTATACCGTATAAGTACAAATAAAGTACGTCCGGTAATGTCACTGTTAGGACGAAGATATTTGCATATACCACAAGAACAATTCTTTCGTGATTTATTCAACATGATTGCTAAAAACGCAGTCTATGAAATTGAAAAGTGGTATATCACAGATCGAGTTACAACTGTATATATCCGGTACATTAGACCGGATGGGAGAAAAAGAGGATTAGTGATTGAAGCCGGTGATCTTCTGGGGCAGTCTTTATCTGTTCAGTCTTTTTACGAAATGAGTGGACATTATATTTATTTGAAAAAAAACTCAGAAGTTCATTCGGAGAAGTATTACAAAGGTGGGATTGAAAGGCTCATGCAAGGAATAGAAGCATCTTTTGTAGAATTTGAAGATCTCTTATCTAAAGCGGGAAATACGAAGTTTTATGAACAGCAGTTGAATCAAATCCGCTTTATTATTGGAAAAAAGAGATATAACGGAGTGCAGCATAATCTGGAAGAGGGAAAAGAATATGATGCCATACAACTTCTTTCAAAAATCATGGATTTATATGATATGGAAACAAGTGATGTAAGATATATCAAATGTCAGAAATCACTCCGAATGGAATTTTACAAACTTGCAGTTCTTTATATGGGAGGAGAAAGCGCATGATGTGGAGAAATGTAGAAAGAAACAAACAAAAGTATCTGGGTATCCTTTCCAAAACAACATCATTAATTGTATTTGATACAGAAACGACAGGATTGGGCAGAGATGCTAAAATTATCCAGTTCTCGGCAATAAAATATCATGTAAATGAACATGGTATGACTCCAATTGACAAAATGGATCTCTATATTAACCCTCAAGAACCTCTATCAGAAAAAATTATTGAATTAACGGGAATCACAGATTATGTTTTGAAAAAAGCGCGTGATGAAAGTAAAGAAGCGCCATATGTGTTTCAATTTTTGGAAAAATCAGATTCATGGGCAGCTTATAACTGCGGTTTTGACTTGCGCATGTTGAAGCAAATGAGTGAAAGGACCGGAATATCCTATCAGGAACGTCCTTGCATCGATATTCTGGAAATGGCACGGGATATTGTAAGCAAAGAGGAAATCGAAAACCACAAACTTGCAACAGTTTTACAGCATTTCTTTCCAGAGCGTTCTTTCCGATTTCATTCAGCTTTGGATGATGTAAAAGCATCCGCCTTGGTAATGACAAAACTGATCAGCATGTACAATGATTATTCATATGATTCCTCAGAGAAAATCCAATCGCGTCTTAACTGGGCAAGTTACTGGGTTAATCCTAAAAATTCAAAACAAATCAGGATCCGGTTATGCATAGAAGCCGGGGAATATGGAGATATATTTTGGGATTGCGTGACTAACACATGGTCTTGTAAATCAACAGCTGCTGCAAAAAGATTGTTTCAGTCATTAGACTTGAAAAATATGGAAAATCAAGTTTTAAGGCGATACGGCTTTCGATTCAAAGCAGAAGATATGACATCTCTTGCTAAAGCTTGGGGAAAGGAAAAAAGGAAGAGCGCCGGTTAAGGCGCTTTTTCTTGTGTGAAAAATAAACGGATGTAACCAAATGCTATCATACATATCAAGTAGAAAGGAAGGGATGAAATATGTACAGGATAGCTATTATCTTTCTGAAAGTAATGATGCTTTTACTATTATTCATCTGCATACCGGGAAGTGCCGGAGGTTTTTTAATGGATCAAATATCCTTTCCTGAAATTATTATCAGAGAATTGATTTTTTTTCTATTACTAATAGTTTGTGGGCATGAAATTGAGCGATTGCAAAAAAAACAGACTAAGCGGAATAAACAGAGAAAATTCAAAATGTATAAAATTTATTAGGAGATGTTTTATAAATGGAAAAGAAACGTACTTGTAACATATGCGGAGGCGATGAAACTGTTATAGAAATGAATAATGTAGATATTTGTTTACAGTGTCTTCTGAATATAAATAGAAGGATTGAGCAGGATTCTTTCAAAATGCCACTTTTGAGAAAGCAACTGGATGACTTCTATCAAAAATATCCCCGGACTTATGTTCCAAAACCTGTAAAACCTAAAACCATTAAATTGGAAAAACCAATCGTATTAAAAGAATACATGGATCGTTTTGTGATCGGACAGGAAAAAGCAAAGCGTGCATTGGCAGTTGCAGTTTATAACCATTATAAAAGAATTCAGAATTCTAAAATTGGCAAAAGCAACATCTTGATCAGTGGTCCAACAGGATCAGGTAAAACACTTTTGGTACGAACATTGGCAGAAAAAATCAATGTGCCTCTTGTAATCGTAGATGCTACGACTTTAACAAAAGCCGGTTATGTCGGTTCCGATGTGGAGAGCATGTTGACGGCACTCTATCAAGAAGCCGGATATGATATAGAGAGAGTGCAGAATGGGATTATTTACATCGATGAAATAGATAAGTTGAACAGTTCAGAGAAAATTGGAGAAGGCGTGCAACAGGCACTTCTCAAAATGTTAGAGGGAAGTCTTGTTAATGTGCCGGTAGGCGGGCAAAAGACTAATCCGATGACAGTAACTATCGATACCAAAAATATTCTTTTTATTTGCGGTGGTTCATTCGCAAGTGCAGAGGAATCCGCAAGACGTACAATTGGATTCCAAACTGATGAACGGCAGATTGATTATGGGATTATCCCTGAACTTGCCGGCAGACTTCCGGTAAAAATCAAATTAGATCCTTTGACAAAAGAAGAACTGATTCGGGTGATGCAAGAGCCGGAACATTCCATTATCAATGAATATAAGGAACTTTTAAATATGGATAATATTGAATTGAATTTTACTGATGATGCATTAGACTGTATCGCCGAAAAAGCAATTCAACTTGGAACAGGAGCACGTAGCATTCGTTCGATTATTGAAGAATTCATGACAGACATTATGTTTGAACTTCCATCAGATCGTTCGGCGACCAGATGTGTAATAACAGACAAAACTGTTAATGGAGGAAAACCGGTGATTTTTCGATGCATTCCTCTTGAAATAAAGCTGCGTATGGAAGAACGAAAAAAGTGGGAGCAAGCAAAAGCAAACAAGGAATCATTCTGACATATTCTTTTAGGAAAAGGAGCGGGAATCCTCGGTAATTCAATTACCGAGTAGTTCACGCATACAAATAATTGTTTATAAAAAAGCGGAACTCAGTTCCGTTTTAGAACAGAAAAAAGCGGAACTCAGTTCCGCTTTGGAATCGAGAAAGATATGAGAAGAAAAAAATATAATCGAGGACGGGCAATTGGAAGAGTATACCGAAAGCCCAAGTTGTATAACGAGAAAATTACACATAAAAAATTTACAAAAGAAGAACGGTTGAAAATGCTGCAGGATTCCCTAAAGGTAGCAGAGTCCGAATGGAACGCAGAAATGGCTCGTGGGGGTAAGTTCAGCGATCGTGAGTGGCAGCTTTCAGAATCAATTAGGAAAATAAAAGAAGAAATTCAAATGCTTCAGAGCGAGTGATATTTCATATTCAATGCAAATACAATTGAGACA
>ERZ1036455.374-NODE-374-length-13531-cov-6.000297_pt1 | contig 13531 bp, 10 predicted proteins | sample MGYA00514228_ERZ1036455 | MGnify/ENA primary metagenome ERZ1036455 (study PRJEB33795, sample SAMN09464920) | human gut metagenome | host: Homo sapiens | place: USA: Stanford, California | collected 2016-07 | study: EMG produced TPA metagenomics assembly of the... | reverse complement strand
GCCAAAGTCCGGGCTTGCCCGAGACCTTGGCGACTGCTTCCAATCCCGGAATGTGCCTTTTGGCACTTCTGGTGATTATATAAAATGAAAACCGGGAGGCGATGCAATGCTTGCCATCGAAAGAAGAAATGAGATATTGATGAAGCTGCAGGCTGAACGGCGGGTAGTAGTGAGTGAACTCAGCCAGCTTTACGATGTATCGGAAGAGACTATACGCCGGGATCTGGAGAAACTTGTCAATGAGGGCGTAGCGATCAAAAGTTACGGCGGAGCTGTGATCAATGAGAATGCCAATCTGGAAGTTCCTTTTAATATAAGAAAGAACTACAATGTGATCGGCAAACAGAAGATCGCGGAACAGATCGCGGCAATGGTCAAAGACGGAGAAAGCCTGATGTTGGATGCGAGTTCTACCGCTGTATACATCGCCAAAGCATTGAAAGAGAAAAAGAATCTGACGGTGATCACCAATTCCATAGAGATCATTGTGGAACTCATGGATATGCCGGAGTGGAAAGTACTTTCCACAGGCGGACTCTCCAGAGAGGGATCGTTCGCGCTGGTAGGTCCGCAGACAGACAAGATGCTGAAATCTTATCATGTAGATAAGGCGGTCATTTCCTGTAAAGGATTTGATCTGGAAAGCGGGATCACAGATTCTGATGAACTTCATGCGAACAATAAGATAACGATGCTGGGCGCAGCAGGAAAGAAGATTCTTGCAGTGGACAAAAGCAAGTTTGATAAAACGGCATTTACGGCGATCGGTGCGCTGGATGATATCACAACCGTTGTCACGGACGAAGAACCGGACCGGAGATGGCTTCAGGCATTTGAGGAAGCCGGGATAGAATGCGTTTATCCCAGATAGAGGACAAAAATAATGAATAGCTTTGATATTAAAACAAAAATATATTTTGGAGATCAGGCGCTGGATCGTCTGGCGGAGATTCCATATGAGAGAATCCTTTTGATCACGGATCCGTTTATGGCGGAGAGCAGTATGTTCAGTCTTGTGACAGATCCGCTGAAAAAAGGCGGAAAACAGTTTGAAGTCTTTAAAGACGTTGTGCCGGATCCGCCGATCGAGAAGATCTCTCTCGGGGTGGATAAGATGCTGGCGTATAAACCGGATGCGATCGTTGCAGTCGGCGGCGGATCGGCGATCGATTCTTCCAAATCCATCCGTGAATTTGCACTTCGTGTCAATAATTATGGAGATGTCGGATTGATCGCGATTCCTACAACAAGCGGAACCGGATCGGAAGTCACATCCTTTGCGGTTGTGACAGATCCGAAAGAGCAGGTGAAATATCCGCTTGTTTCCAGAAGCCTGACGCCGGACGAGGCAATCCTGGATGCGGAACTTGTAAAAAGTGTTCCTCCGGCGATCACAGCGGACACTGGAATGGATGTATTTACACATGCGTTGGAAGCGTGCGTAAGTATCAATCGTAACGATTTTTCAACGGCGTTGGCAGAAAAAGCGATCGAGATCTGCGGGGTATTCCTGCTTCGTGCTTATCTGGACGGCAATGACAGCCATGCAAGACAGAAGATGCATTCCGCATCCTGTCTGGCGGGGCTGGCGTTCAACTCCGCATCACTGGGACTCAACCATGGAATGGCACATCAGCTTGGCGCGACATTCCATATCCCGCACGGCAGAGCAAACGCGATGCTTCTTCCGCACATTATCGAGTTCAACAGTGACATCAATAAGCACAGCAAGAGCCGGGCAGAATATCTTCCGGCAGTAAAACGGTATGCGACAGTAGCACAGATTTTGGGGCTGAGCAGTTACAACGAGATCATGACGGTTCGTTCCCTTGTAAACTGGGTACAGTTCATGCTCAAAGAAATGGATATCCCGCTGTCGATCTCACAGATGGGAAAAATCACAAAAGAAGAATATTTTGCGGCGATCGATCGTATGGCGGATGCTGCGCTGGCAGACGGATGTACGGAAACAAACCCGCGTGTGCCGCGTAAAGCAGATGTCGTAAAGATCTACGAGAAGTTGTGGTAATAATTACATAAAAGAAAGAGCATTTCTCTCCCACAGGAAACAGCACTGATTTATTCACGCTGAAATCCTGTGGGAGTTTTTTGATTTCATGTGTATTGAAAGGCTCGCTTTTGGTATTGTTTTTTCAGCAAAAATATGTAAATAATAAATGGAAATGTACTATAATAGATTCATTATCTATGTGAAAGGAGAATCGGATTATGAGATTAAAAGGAAAAGTTGTTGTTGTAACAGCATCCACAAGAGGAATAGGACTTGCGATTGTAAAGGCATGCGCTGCGGAAGGTGCGATTGTGTATATGGGAGCACGTAATTTGGAACGTGCAAAAGAGATAGCGGATCAGTTGAATGCAGAAGGGAAAAAGGTGCGTTGGGTTTATAATGATGCGACGGAAGATGAAAGCTATGCGGCGATGATCGAAGAAGTTGTCGAAAAAGAAGGACGTATCGACGTATTGGTAAATAATTTCGGAACATCTGATCCGAAACAGGATCTGGATTTTGCACATACAGATGTCGATGTATTTTTAAATACAGTAAATATCAATTTGAAGAGCGTTTATCTGGCAAGTCAGGCTGCGGTGAAGCATATGGAGAAGAACGGTGGGGGAAGTATTATCAACATTTCTTCTATTGGCGGTCAGATTCCGGATATTTCACAGGTAGCATACGGAACAAGTAAAGCTGCGATCAACTATCTGACCAAATTGATCGCAGTACAGGAAGCGAGACATAATATTCGCTGCAATGCAGTGCTGCCGGGGATGACGGCGACGGATGCGGTGCAGAATAATCTGTCGGAGGATTTTAAAGAGTTTTTCCTGAGACATACGCCGATCAGAAGGATGGGACAGCCGGAAGAGATCGCGGCGGCAGTCGTATATTTTGCAAGTGACGAGTCCGCATTTACGACCGGACAGATATTGACGGTATCCGGCGGTTTTGGTCTGGCGACTCCGGTATTCGGAGATCTGGCAGAGCGCAAAGAACGCAGATGATCAATAATAGTCGCGGTACTCGCTCGGCGTCATATGGACGGATCGTTCAAAAGCGCGCAGAAATGTGAGTGTGGATTTGAAGCCGACATTGGAAGAAATTGAATTGACGGATAATTTTGTATAGGCGAGCAATTCTTTCGCTTTGTTGATCCGAAAGTCGTTGACATATTGGTGGATCGTCACTCCCATCTGCTGCTTGAACAGTTTGCAGAAATAATATTTGGAAAAACCGATCTTATTACAGATCGCGTCGATCGAGAGATCTTCCTTATAATTCTCGGAAATATATTTCAGCGCGGTATTCACGGATGTCTCCTGCGCCGGAGTCAGCTCCTTGATCTCGGCAATATCGTAGGAAATATCGTAGAGCGCGGTGAAAATGGTCTGCAGCTGCTGGTTGATGTGCATATAGTTCCAAGCGCCGCTTTTTTCTTCAGAACCGATATTGGAGGTAATATTATATAATTCGATGAAAGAGTCCAGAACTGCAGAAAAAGGATTACTTAAAATTAAATTGTTCTGTGTGCGGATCATATTATAAAAGAGCTTTGCATGGCTTCCGTCGATGATGAAATAATAAAATTTCCATTCTTTTGTGACACGGGTAAATGTCAAAGTTGTATTGCACGCTGTCGTCACAACCGTATGGGGCTGGATATACTGTGTATTTTTATTTTTGCTGTAACGGACTGTCCCCTCCAGAGAATAAAGAAGAAGATACTGATTAAAATTGTTTGTTGTTCCAAGGACCAGCTTCCGCTCCTGGCAGTAACCACATTCCCGGATCACAAAAGGAAAAGATTCGGCGAGTGGATTACCGGGGAGACGGAAGCTGTTATATTCCAGTGGGAAAAATCGTTTTGGAGACGGCATAAGAAGAACCTCCTCTATGGGTGTATTTAAATGATATAACTTGTATCTCATATAGTGTAATATGAACAAACAGAAAAATCAAATAGAAAATGTACTGTAAAATTTCACGAAACAAAAAAGCGATGATTTTTGTGAAATCAAAACAAAAATAACGAAGAAAAGTTAAAAATTGAACAAAAACAGTGCAAAAATGATAAAATGACAAGAATAGATAATAAAATAACAATTTTTGATATTGAATAATCAAGGAAAAAGCATGATAGTAGAGGCACAGACAAGCCAATTCAGTTCATCGGCACATGGCGGCTTTGATCGGGGGAGTCAAATATAGACCGCATCGCCGGAGCAGATGGATGAGGAAAAGGAAAAAAGGAGAAAGGGGAAACGACAAAGATGAGTGAGTATATCTTGGAACTGAAAGATGTCGTAAAAACGTTCGGCGGAGTTACCGCATTGAACGGTGTACATTTTCAGTTGAAGCAAGGCGAGATTCACGCTCTGATGGGTGAGAACGGCGCCGGAAAATCTACATTCATTAAAGTGATCACAGGAGTACACCAGCCGGACAGCGGATTGATGCTGCTGGAGGGGGAAAAGATCACACTTCGCTCCACAGAAGATTCAGCGAAACTTGGTATTGCGGCAATTTACCAGCACGTTACTGCATTTCCGGATCTTTCCGTGACAGAAAATATTTTCATGGGACAGGAGATCAAGAACAAGCTTGGCATCTATAATTGGAAGCTGATGACAAAGCGTGCGAAAGAATTGATCGAGCCGCTGAGTAAAAATATCGATGTTTCCAAACCGATGAGCACACTTTCCGTTGCACAGCAGCAGCTTGTAGAGATCGCAAAGGCGCTTTCGAGAGATGCAAGGATCCTGATCATGGATGAGCCGACAGCGTCGCTTTCCAGAAGAGAATGCGAAGAGTTGTATCAGATCGCGGAACGGCTGAGAGACGAGGGCGTATCGATTATCTTTATCACACATAAATTTGAGGATATGTATCGTCTGGCAACAAGGGTTACGGTGTTCCGTGATTCACAGTACATAGGATGCTGGGATGTGGATAAGATCTCCAATCAGAAGCTGATCGGCGAGATGGTAGGTCGTGAACTAACGCAGATGTATCCGCCGAAACATGCAAAGATCGGTGATGTTGTGATGAAAGTCAACAACATTTTCAAAGAGGGATATTTTAAAGATGTATCTTTTGATGTAAGAAAAGGCGAGATCCTTGCCTTGACCGGACTGGTCGGCGCAGGTCGTACCGAAGTATGTCAGAATATTTTCGGTATCATGACGCCGGATTCCGGTTCCATTGAACTTGAGGGAAAAGAAGTGAAGATCAAGAGCCCGATCGACGCGCTGAAGCTTGGAATCGGACTGCTTCCGGAAGACCGTCAGACACAGGGGCTGATCAATGAACTGCCGATCTATCAGAATGTAACTTCTGCCGATATGAGCAAATTCATCAAAGCAGGTAAGCTGGATGAGAGTGCGGAAGAGGCAAAAGCGATCGAACTTTGTCAGAAGATCCAGTTGAAAGCGAAAGACATCAGTGCTCCGCCGTCATCACTGTCCGGAGGAAATCAGCAGAAAGTCGTATTTGCAAAGCTTCTGAACTGCGATCTGAAAGTATTGATCCTGGACGAGCCTACCAAAGGTATTGACGTCGGCGCAAAATATTCAATCTATGAAATCATGAATGAACTGACCGCAAACGGATATGCGATCATCATGGTATCTTCCGAGATGCCGGAGGTGCTTGGTATGGCGGACCGGATCGTTGTTATGAGAAACGGACGTGTGGCGGGGCAGTTTGATACGGAAGGCACAACACAGGAGATGATCCTCGAAGCTTCCTTAAAACAAGAAGATGGGAGGGAAAGCGAGTCATGAGAACGAATAACAAATCAACACTTTCTAAAATAACAGAAAGCAGAAACTTCGGTCTGGTACTTGGATTGATCGTTCTTCTGATCGTAGCGGCGATCATCACTCCGTCGATGTATTCTCTGAATTCCATTCTGAACATGCTTCAGAATAATGCGGTATACGGATTGCTTGCGATCGGCGAGATGATGGTCATCATCACTGCGGGTATCGACATTTCCATCGGCGCGACGTTGTCGCTGACCGGAGTGATCTGCTGCCGGCTGATGGCAGAGAACCCGGGAGTTCCGGGGATCGTGTGGCTTTTACTTTCCTTAGTGATCGGAGCGCTCTGCGGTGCATTTAACGGACTGCTCGTCGGATATTTCAAGATGGTCCCGATGATCGCTACACTTGGTACGATGTATATTTTCCGTGGCTTTTCTTTCTTATTCAGCGGCGGAGAATGGTGGTTCCCGCATCAGTTTACAGAGGGGTATATGGCATTTGCGACAAAGAAGATCCTCGGGATCCCATCGATCTTATGGATTCTGATCATTGTATTCATATTGGCGATCCTGTTCCTCGGATATACATCGAAAGGACGACGGATCTACGCGATCGGTACCAATCAGGAGTCCGCGCAGGTTGCCGGTATCAAACAGCCAAGAGTTGTATTTCTGGCGATGACCCTTTGCGGAATGCTCGCAGGTCTGTCCGGAATGCTCTATACAGCGAACTATGCGACCTGCAGTTATATGATCGGCGACGCATATGAAATGACGGCAATCGCGATCTGTATCCTCGGCGGAGTCAGCATCGTAGGAGGAAAGGGAAAAGTAGACGGCGTGATCATCGGATTTTTGATGATGTCGGTCATCACTTACTTTATCAGTCTTCTTCCGGGATTGAGCGTATGGTCGGATGCAATCCAGGGAGCGATCATCATCGCAGCGGTTGCCTTGAATAAATTCACGGAACGCTCTGCTGAAAAGAGAGCTCTGAAAGAAAGGAGTGCTTTGATCTGATGAGTGGAGAAAAGAATACAAATGTACCTGTAAGAGACTTATCTGTAAAACAGGGATTCAAATTATCGAAGTTTTTAGTGAGCTGGGAAATGGTGCTGATCTATATTTTACTTTTGATCAACGTTGTATTGATGGTCAGCAGGACCAACCTGTATTTCTCACCCGGAACGATCCAGGCGATCATTCAGTCCGGTATGGATGTATGCCCGCTCGTACTCGGAATGATCCTGATCCTGATGCTCGGCGATATCGACGTATCGGTTGCATCTACGATGATTTTTGCATCCATGGCAACGGGGCTTTGCTGTCAGGCGGGAATGCCGGCGTTTGTAGGCGTGATCGTTGGAATCGCAGCAGGAGCGCTCTGCGGACTGTTTAACGGATATTTCGTAGCATATGTGGAGATGCCGGCGGTCATCGTTACGATCGCGACGTCGATGTTGTTCAGAGGAATCGTAAAGATCATCCTGGACGTCAATGTGTTGAAACAGTTCCCGAGCTTTTACACAACCGTAGCTTGGACCAATATCGCAGGAATCCCATTGTCACTGATCCTGTTCCTTGTGATGGGAGCGGTCTTCGTATTCCTGCTTCAGAAATCCAGATTCGGACGGAAGCTTTACATTATCGGAAACAACGCGACATGCGCACAGTATTCCGGTATCGATGTAAGGAAGACAAAACTGATCGTTTTCGTCCTGATGGGCGTAATGTGCGGAGTTGCTTCGATCTTCTTCGTAGGAAGAATGGGAGGAAGCGTATCTTCTACAATGGGTACCGGATATGAGATGACGGCGATCGCGATCTGCGTACTTGGCGGCGTATCCACAAACGGCGGAAAAGGAAAGGTTTACGGACCGATCATCGCAACATTGATCATGGCGTTCCTTACTTATACGCTTGGTCTTTTGGAAGTGGATGCCAATACGAGAAAGATCGTAACCGGATTTATCCTGATCATCGCAGTCCTGATCCCGAATGTGAACAGACAGCTGATCGCAAATCTGAAGCTGAAATTTGTTTACAAAGGAAATAAGAACGTAGAAGCGCTGAACATCAAAACAGCAGCGGAAGTAAAAGCGCTGAAAGCGACGATCGATGAGACGAAGAAAGACTCTGCAATGAATGACGCAGATAAGAGTGCAAAGATCAAGAAATATGAAGACAAGATCGCGGCACTTCAGAAAAAATGTAAAGAGCAGACAGAAATCTGGCTGAGAGAGCAAAAAGAGGACGAACGCAAAGCAAAAGAACGATTTGCAGCAAAATAGTTTGATTCATAGTTTTACATGTATCGTTTCACATTCATAAGTTTATAGACAGCAGAGGGCTGTTTATATATTAAAAAAAAGGAGGAACAAAATTATGAAAAACTGGAAACGTCTGGTAGCACTTGGAATGAGCGCAATGATGATCGCTTCATTGGCAGGATGTAGCACAACAAAGTCAACGGAAGGCGGCTCAGAGGGCGGCGAAGCGGCTGCACCGGCTGAGTCAGGCGGCGGAAAAGAATCTCTGGAGGGAACACATGTATTTATGTTCAAATCCACAGGTAACTCTTTCGGAGACCTGATGTACGAGGGATTTTCAGAGTATCTGGAAGCAAAAGGCGAGAAGACCGCTTATAAGAGCCCGGCTGAAACAACCGTAGCAGCACAGGTTCAGATGCTGGATGAGCTGATCACACAGAATGTTGCATCCATCACGATTTCTACAAACGGTGACGCAGGTTATGATGAAGTGTTCAAGAAAGCTCAGGAAAAAGGAATACCGATCGTATCCGTAGACTCCGAGGCAAATCCGGAATACCGTATATGCCATACAAACCAGGCAGAGACACAGGATATCGGATCTTACCTTGTACAGGCAGCTGTACTGATCACACTTGGTGTGGATTATCCTGGTGACGGAAAAATGGAAGAGACTGTAAAGACAGAGCTCGGAAAATACTCAGGAGAAGAGATCAAATTAGGTGTTCTTTCTGCATCCATTGATACTCCGGTTCAGAACTCCTGGATCGCAGCGATGGAAACAGAGCTTGCAAAAGATTTCTATGCAGGAAAAGTAAGCCCGGAACTTGACAAGAAATATGGTAACGATGACCTGACAGAGTCCACAACACAGGCACAGGCATTTATCGCAGAGAACGCAGTTGACTGTATCATTTCTCCTACAACCGTAGGTATCGCAGCAGCAGGACAGGCTCTGAAATCCGCAAACAGCGAGATCAAACTGACAGGTCTTGGACTTCCGTCAGAGATGCAGTCTTTCATGCCGACAAAAGCTGACGACGACGCATTCGAGTATGTTTGCCCATACATGATGCTGTGGGATGTTATCCATCTTGGAGCAGTATCCGGAGCAGCAACATATGCAGCAGTAAATGATGGATTTGACGGGTCCGTAGGAAGCAGCTTTGAAATGGATGCGTTCCGTGATTACGAAGCAGAAACTTACGAAGCATACCAGAGTGGCGACGGTACAGCAGTTCTGGCAGGCGCACCGTTCATCTTTGAAAAGAACAATATGGCTGAGTGGATCGACGTACTGTAAGAACAGACGGATATCCTGCATGGCAGATGGGAACAGGCGGTTATGTGACGCATAGTACTTGGATCACCGGAAGTGCCAAAAGGCACATTCCGGGATTGTAAGCAGTCGCCAAGGTCTCGGGCAAGCCCGGACTTTGGCTCGCCGCCTATAAAAAAACGGAAAAGGGGAGAAAATTCAAGAAAAGGGATTTTCTCCCCTTTTCCGTTCAAAGATCCATCTGTCGGCTTGTTTTGAAATGTGATAAAGTAGAAAGTAAGAGAAGCAGGAAAAAGAGGAAAATCGGACAGGAGGAGGCAAAATGAGATATTTGATGGGAATCGACAATGGCGGAACATTTTCCAAAGCGGCATTGTTTGATGAGAACGGAGTGCAGATTTCGGTGGCAAGCGTTCCCACCGTGACATTAACGCCGAAGCCGGGGTATACGGAGCGGGATATGGAGGAACTCTGGCAGGTAAATGCAAAGGCGGCGCGTCAGGCGATCGAAAAGAGCGGGATCGATCCGAAAGAGATTGCGGGCGTGTCCTATTCCGGGCATGGAAAAGGTCTGTATCTGGTCGGAAAAGACGGAAAACCCGCTTATAACGGAATCATTTCCACCGATGCGCGGGCATGGGCATATGTGAAGCAGTGGAAAGAAGACGGAACTGCGAAAAAAGTATATGAAAAGACTTGTCAGGACATCCTTGCATGTCAGCCGGTCAGTCTTCTCGCATGGCTGCGAGATCATGAGCCGGAAGTATTGGAACGGACACGGTATGTATTTGCGGTGAAAGATTATGTGCGGTATCGGATGAGCGGAGAAGCTTATGCGGAGTACACGGATTTTTCGGGAGGAAATCTGGTCAATCTGCATACCGGAGAATATGACCGCGAATTACTTTCCTATATGGGGCTGGATATGGTGTATGAAAAACTTCCTCCGCTTCGTCACGCGTCGGACATCTGCGGTCATGTGACGAAAGAAGCCGCCGAACTGACACTGATCCCGGAGGGGACGCCGGTTGCTGCCGGAATGTTTGACGTCAATGCCTGCGGAATTGCTTCCGGTCTTTCGGATGAAGAGAAAATGTGCATGATCGCGGGAACGTGGAGTATCAATGAATTTATCGCAAAAGAGCCGGTCTTGAACGGAACCGTGGCGTTAAATTCGATGTTCTGTATCCCGGGATATTATCTGATCGAGGAGAGCAGTCCGACTTCGGCGGGAAATATGGAATGGTTCATCCGCAATCTGATGGGATATGAAAAGGAAGAGGCGAAAGAAAACGGTGGATCGGTGTACGATGTGACAAATGCATGGGTAGAGTCGATCGAGCCGCAGGAGAATAATATCATTTTTCTTCCGTTTTTGAACGGTTCGAATGAAGATGCTCTGGCGAAAGGGACGTTTGTCGGGCTGACCGCGTACCACAATAAAAAACATATGCTGCGTGCGGTGTATGAGGGGATCGTATTTTCCCATCTGACCCATGTAAAGAAACTGCTCCGCAACCGGGAAGTTCCGAAGAGTATCCGGCTCTCGGGCGGTGCAGCCAATTCCGACGTGTGGGTACAGATCTTTGCGGACGCACTGCAGATCCCGATCGACGTGATCGAGGATAAGGAACTGGGCGCACAGGGAGCGGCGATCGCAGCGGGAATCGCGGCAGGCGTGTATGCGGATTACGAAGAGGGAATCCGGCGGACGGTCAAGATCACAAAAACCGTGCAGCCACGTCCGGAATACGGACCGGTCTATGAGAAAAAATATCAGACATACCGCCGTGTGATCGAGGGCTTGAGCAGTGTGTGGGAATGTTTTGAAAACTAGAAAAGAAAACAGGAAAACAAGAAAAGAGGAGAATGAAAGCGATGGAACGAGCGTATACCCTTGGTTTGTACGAGAAAGCGATGCCGTCCGATCTGACATGGAGAGAAAAGCTTCTGACGGCAAAAGAAGCGGGATTTGATTTTGTGGAGATCAGTATCGATGAGACAGACGCGAAACTTTCCAGATTGGACATGACGAAAGAAGAACGGTTGGGACTGGTACAGCTGATGCAGGAAACCGGCGTGCCGATCCGGACAATGTGCTTGAGCGGTCATCGGAAATATCCGCTTGGCAGCAGTGATCCGGCAGTGGAAGCGCGGGGAATCGAGATCATGGAAAAAGCGATCCGACTTGCGGAAGACCTGGGAATCCGGATCATCCAGCTGGCAGGCTATGATGTATATTATGAAGAATCCACATTTGAGACAAAGAAGCGTTTCCTTGCCAATCTGAAAAAAGCGGCGGATATGGCGGCAAAAGCAGGCGTGACCATGGGCTTTGAGACGATGGAAAATGAGTTTATGAACACGGTGGAAAAGGCAATGAAGTATGTGACGCTTGTCGGATCGCCGTATCTGAACGTCTATCCGGATATCGGAAATATCACCAATGCGGCAAAGACGTATGAAAATGACGTGCTGGAAGATCTGGAACTCGGGAAAGGGCATATCGTGGCGATGCACTTAAAAGAGACGGTTCCGGGAAAATTCCGGGAGATCCCGTTCGGGACCGGGCATGTGGATTTTGAAAGCGCAGTTACAAAAGCATGGGAACTTGGCGTGAGAAAATATGTCACAGAGTTCTGGTATACCGGAAATCCGGAGTGGAAAGAAGATCTCACTTTTGCAAATGAGATGTTTACAAGAATATTAAACGGAAGAGCATAAGGACTAAAATCACCGGAAGTGCCAAAAGGCACATTCCGGGATTGTAAGCAGTTGCCAAGGTCTCGGGCAAGCCCGGATTTTGGCTCGCTGCTTATACAAAAAGAAGACTCCCCTTGGAGGTTCCGGGCCGACCGGCATGGACTTCCAGGGCGGAGTCTTTTATCTGATAAAAATGTTATTTAATAAGAAGGTAATACAGCTATTCTTTGGATAACAGCGTACGATAGACTGCAAATGCGGCTGCTCCGATCGCCCCGGTATAGGGAGAGTAAGGCTTGATGATCAGTTCCTGTTTGGAGGGGAGCATAAAAAGGTTCGGTTCAAAATCAAGCTGCTTTTTTAAAAGAGCGACCGTGCTTGAAATATTGAATAACTCTCCGTGTATAAATACGCGTTTGCAGTCGATGATCATATTCAGGTTGGTGATCGTGGTAGCGATGCTTTTCACTGCCAAGGTGATCAGCTTGACGAGAATAGTGTCCCCTAATTCGTATGCATTTAAGATCACGGGGAGCGTAATCTCATGCTCATCGTTTACCAGCTGATGTAAATAAGTATCCGGACTGCTGTGGTAGAGGAGACGAGCTTTTTTGATCAGCCATGTCTCGCTTGCGTAGGTCTGGAGACAACCATGTTTTCCGCATTCGCATAATTCTCCGTCCGGGTGGACCGTCATGTGTCCGATCTCTCCGATCTTTAAATTCTGACTTCCATAGAGCGTGTCGTGGTACAGATGGGTACAGTGGATGCCCCGACCGATATGGAAGAAAAGGAAATTGCTGTTGTCGACGTCAGGTTTCGTATAAAAAAGAGATTCGGCTCTCGTCATACAATGTACATTGTTGGAAAAATAGAGCGGGATGTCAAAGCATTCGGCGATTTTTCTGAGGTTGAAATTTTTCCAGGATGCATTGTTGGTCAGGATCTTTTCGGGAGCGTCTTTTGTGTAGTGACCGGGAATCGCGACGCCGATGCCCCGTACCTGATCGGAATATCCTGTTTGCTCAAGAAATCCGGCGAGAGATTTCACAAAGAAATCGGCATCAACAGGGGAATTTTTGTCGTGCGATACCGTCTCTTTTTGCAAAAGGATACCGGTATTGTCCGTCAGAACAAAGGAAAAGAATTTTTCCGATATTTCGGCGCCGACATAATAAGAGTGGGAGGGGGCGACGGAAAGCAGGATTTTTTTGCGTCCGACCTTATCCTGCAGATCGATCTCCTCACCGACTTCCCGGATCAGATCATCGGAGAGCATCTCGGCAGTGAGCAGGCTGACGGTGGCGGGGGTGATCCCGGTATCCCGTGCGATGTCAATGCGGGAAATCGTATGTTTTGTATATATTTTATGAAGAATCGTGGAATAAAGAAGCTGTTGCTTTTTGGTTGTTTTCATAATATATGGTTTTCTCCTTGTAAAGATGCTTTCAACAAAATTATAACACGAAAAATGAAATTGGTCATTCAAAAAT
>ERZ1036455.369-NODE-369-length-13628-cov-3.754071_pt1 | contig 13628 bp, 18 predicted proteins | sample MGYA00514228_ERZ1036455 | MGnify/ENA primary metagenome ERZ1036455 (study PRJEB33795, sample SAMN09464920) | human gut metagenome | host: Homo sapiens | place: USA: Stanford, California | collected 2016-07 | study: EMG produced TPA metagenomics assembly of the... | reverse complement strand
CATTCACGGGACGCGCCGCCGGCTCCGATCATCCCAAGACCTCCCGCTTCGGAAACAGCAGCGGCAAGATGGTAATCTGCCACCCATGCCATACCTCCCTGAATGACCGGACAACGGATACCCAGAAGGTTCGTCACTCTCGTTTTCATTTTGCGACCTCCAGATATTCCACAACTGCGCCGATCGTCGTCAGTTTCTCCAGATCTTCACTCGGGATTTCCTGTCCGAATTCTTCTTCAAACATCATTACCATCTCAAACAGATCCAGCGAATCCGCTCCCAGATCCTCCTTGAAAGAAGTCTCCGCCGTTAATGTCTCTGTTTCCACTCCAAGTGCTTCCGCTGTAATTTCTTTTACTTTCTCTAACATTTCATGATCTCCTTTACATTTCGCTTTGTTTATTTTCTATGTAATCCATAATAGGGAATTACCATTCCGTCAAACTTGCTCCCCACGATAATCCTGCGCCGAATCCGGCAAGAACCAGTTTTTTACCGGATTTCAACATTCCGTTCTGTTTCATCTCATGGAGTAGGATCGGTATACTCGCCGAAGACGTGTTCCCGTATTCTTCTAAATTCATTGGAAATCGCTCCGGCGGTACGTTCAGACGTTTTGCCACCGCTTCCACGATCCTCCGGTTCGCCTGATGCAGAACAAAATAATCAATGTCCTCCGCCAAAAGCTGTTCCCGGTCAAGCAGCTCCCGGATACACTCCGGAACACTCTTCACCGCAAATCGAAATACTTCCTGACCGTCCATCCGGATTTTTCCGTCTGTCCTGCATGTCAGCGCTTCCCCCTTTCTTCCGTCGGAATGTGCCGTCATGTTGTATCTCCCATTTTCCGTTTCTGTCAGCACGACAGCTCCCGCTCCGTCCCCGAATAAAATACAGGTGTTTCGATCGGTCCAGTCCACCAATTGGGAGAGCCGCTCCGTTCCGATCACAAGAACCGTTTTGTACATACCGCTGCGGATATATGCCTGCGCAGTATTGTATGCATACAAAAATCCGGCGCAGGCTGCATTCAGATCGAAACAAACTGCATGAACAGCTCCAAGTTGTTTCTGGACTTCGCACGCCGTGCAGGGAAGAACCCTTTCCGGGGAAATCGTCGATACCAGGATCAGTTCCACCGCTTCCGGATCGATCTCTCCGTCTGCAAGCGCCTGCCTGGCAGCTTCCACCGCCATCGTAACGGCAGTATCCTCCACCGCAATATGCCGCCGCGCAATTCCTGTCCTCTCACGGATCCATGTATCACTCGTATCCACCACATTTTCCAAGTCTTCATTGCTCACAAAAACAGGGGGAGCATACGCTCCCGTCCCGCATATTCTTCCAACCATAACCTCTCCTTATCTTCGCATTTGATCATGATTCCGTGTATATTTTCTCTTTCCACACTCTTTTGAATCTCAAATACTTTGATGCTCAAAGTATACTATAAAAAAATTTTTTGTCAACTGTTTTTTCAAAAAATCATATGCATTAAAAAATGGGACCGCCGATTCCCGACTGCCCCGTTTCACACTCTTTTTTCGCAAAAATCCCTCAGGAAAGTTCTGCGATCCCGATATTTTTTCCGTCTCGCCAGATTCTCTCCAGATCATAAAACAAGCGATTTTCCTTATCAAATACATGCACGATCACATCGCCGAAATCCAGAAGCACCCAGTTTCCGCTTCCGTATCCTTCCCGCTGTTTCAGAGAATATCCTGCTTTATGCATCTCCTCTTCTACATTGTCTACCATCGCCTGTACCTGACTTTCACTGGAACCATTTGCAATAATAAAATAATCTGCCAGTACCGAGATTCCCGCAATATCAATGATGCGGATGTCTTCTCCCTTTTTCTCATCTAATGCATGATATGCGATTTTTGCCATTTCTTTCGCCTGCACTGTTTCCACCTCCACGTTGTATGCCGTCTCAGACTGCGGCATCTTATTTTTTCTGTTCGCTGTAATATAAAAACGTTTCTCTTGTCATCGGGTCTATTGATCGCCCGCTTTTTTCCAGATAAGAAAGCGTCTGCTTCGAGCAAAGGCAGACCGCACGATCAATGTCCGTAAATGCCAAACTGCGTACATCGGAAAGTCCGGGAATCATCTTACGCCCCGGTTCGATGTAGTCAGCCAGAAAGACGATTTTTTCCAGCATCGTCATATCCGGACGCCCTGTCGTGTGATACAGGATCGCGTTCAGGATCTCACCGTCACAGACCTTATAAGTCTCTTTCGCAAGATATGCGCCCAGTTTCGCATGGATCAGCGCGGGCATCTCCACTTCGGATTCCTTAAGCGAAAGCCCATACTTTTTGCAGAGACGGATCTGTTCTCCGGCAGGTGCAAATTTCCCACAGTCATGCAGAAGCCCTGCCGTCATCGCTTTCTCTATATCCTCGCCATATCGCATCGCCATGGATGCCGCCGTATACATCACGCCGATCGTATGGATATAACGTTCTTTTTTCAGTTGTTTTTTCAATTCGCACCGGATTTTTTCTAAATCTGCCATCTCTATTCTCCTTTACGATAAAGCGCGTGCTCCTGCATATATTCCTCCACGGCATGGGGAACCATATATGCCACACTTTTTCCCTGTGCCGCACGTTCCCGCAATGTTGTGGACGAGATTTCCAGAAGCGGCGCACGCAGAAGAGAGATCTTTGCGCCATATGTGTCTTCCAAATACGCGATCTGCCGCATCATGTCTTCCACATCTTTATCGTCCCGCATTGCCGCAAGGATCGTGCATGTCGGAAAAATTTCCCGAAAATATTTCCATTCTTCAATCGCAAAAAGCGAGTCTGCTCCCAGAATAAAATAGAATGTATCCTCCGGATAAAGCGCGCATAATTCCCGCATCGTCTTGTATGTGTAGGAATGCTCTTTTTCCTTTGCTTCATGCAGGCAAAGCCGGAAATACGGCACATCACTGATCGCACGGCGCACCATCTCGATCCGGTGTCCAAGCGCCTCTTCCCCCTCTTTTGTCTGCTTATGCGGCGGATTTCCGTTGGGCAGAAACCAGATCTCATCCAATCCGAAATCTTCATATGCAAACATGCCAAGCAGAAGATGTCCGATATGGATCGGATCAAATGTTCCGCCCATGATCCCGATCTTCATATCCTCACCTACGGTAATACGATTTTTTTCTTATTATCTTTTCCCTCTTTGTACAGAACGATCTTCTTTCCGATCACCTGAACAACCTGGGAACGGGTGCGCTCTGCCACAAGCTGCGCCAGCTCGGACGGATCATCTGCACAGTTTTTCAGCACGCTGATCTTGATCAGCTCCCGCGCTTCCAATGCCTCGGCGATCGCCTGGGTCAATCCCGGCGTCATGCTGGATTTTCCGATCTGAAAGATCGGATCCATCGTCATTGCCAGACTCTTTAAATATGCTCTCTGTTTCGTTGTCATCTCGTGTTCTCCTGTTTATTTATAATAATCGAACTGCAATCCATACATTCTGACGGTATCGCCCTCCTGGATCCCCGCTGCTTCCAGGTCGTCCAGAATCCCCGTTTCTTTTAAGAAACGCTGGAAGAACGCAAAACCTTTTTCGGAATCCAGGTTGGTATATCCGAGCATTTTCTCGATCTTCGGACCTTCGATCACATACATATCGTCTTCTTTTGTCACGGTATACGGCAATTCCTCATAGATCAGTTCATCTTCCGGGAAGTATTCCTGTTCAAATACAACCGGCGTGGAATCCATCTTCTCCAATTCACCGCTCACATAATACAAAAGTTCTGAAATACCCTTTCCGGTTGCGCCTGATATCGGAAAGACTTTGATACCTTTCGGTTCAAATTCTGCTTTCAGTCTCTCAACCGGATCTTCATCCTCTGAATAGATCAGATCCGTCTTATTTGCCGCGATCACCTGCGGACGTGCTGCGATCTCGGGATTGTATTTTTCCAGTTCCTGATTGATCTTGTAAATATCGTCAACCGGATCTCTTCCCTCGACTCCTGCTGCATCTACCACATGGATCATCAGTTTCGTACGCTCGACATGACGTAAAAATTCATGTCCCAGTCCGATTCCCTCCGAAGCGCCTTCGATCAATCCAGGAATATCCGCCATCACAAATCCCTTTCCGTGATCCAGATCTACTACGCCAAGATTCGGATTCAGCGTCGTGAAATGGTAATTGGCAATTTTCGGCTGTGCATTTGTTACACGGGAAAGGAGCGTTGATTTTCCGACATTCGGAAATCCGATCAAACCGACGTCCGCAATCACTTTCAGTTCCAAAGAAACTTCCAGTTCCATCGCCGGCTGTCCCGGCTGCGCATACTTCGGCACCTGCATCGTTGCCGTCGCAAAATGCTGGTTTCCGAGACCGCCTCGTCCGCCCTTTAATACGACCTGACGGCGGTTTTCTCCCGACATATCCGCAATGACTTTACCGCTCTTTGATTCTTTGATGACCGTTCCCTCCGGCACTTTCAGCACAAGATCTTTTCCGTCTTTTCCATGGCAGCGCCGTTTGCCGCCTTCCTCTCCGTCTCCGGCAGCATATTTCCGTTTGTGACGGTAATCTACCAGAGTGTTGAGTCCTTCATCTACTTCAAATATCAAATCTCCGCCGCGTCCTCCGTCGCCGCCGTCCGGTCCGCCGTTGGCAACGTACAGCTCTCTGCGGAAACTACAATGTCCGTCTCCGCCTTTACCGGAACGGATCCATATTTTTGCTCTGTCTGCAAACATATACAGTCTCCTTTTGATTTATCTTAAAAAAAGGCAGGAATGGATATTCCTGCCTTCTTCATTAACGGTCGATTATTCAGCTACCGGATAGATAGAAACCTGTTTCTTATCTCTTCCTTTTCTTTCAAATCTTACAACACCGTCAACCAGTGCGAATAAAGTATCATCACCGCCGCGTCCAACGTTCACGCCCGGATGGATCTTTGTTCCACGCTGTCTGTACAGGATGTTGCCAGCCTTTACAAACTGTCCGTCTGCTCTCTTGGCACCTAATCTCTTTGCTTCGGAGTCACGTCCGTTACGAGTAGAACCAACTCCTTTTTTATGAGCGAAAAACTGAAGGTTCAAATTCATCATGGTAGTTACACCTCCTCGAAAATAATATCAATGTATGGTTCATATTCGCTGTTGTCAGACATACTCTCAAGTCCGAGTATCATCGTCTTTATCAACAGCTGCGCATCATGCGAGGGTTCCCGGTCGAAACGGAATGAAATCATACCGTTCTCCTCATCCGTCACACAGTTCATCTGATCTTCTGTATACATCTCAACCGCGTTGATCGTATTGATCACAAGAACAGATACCGCCGCACAGACAACGTCCGTGCCTGCTTCTGAATAGCCGGCATGTCCTTCCAGATCGAATCCCATGTATGCATGTCTGCTGTTCACATAAATTGTTGCATTAATCATATTCGATTACGCATTGATCTTTTCGATCTTTACTGCAGTGTACTGCTGTCTGTGACCATTTTTCTTATGGTATCCAGATTTTCTCTTATACTTGTAAACGATGACTTTTTTTGCTTTTCCGTCTCCGATTACAGATGCAGTAACAGTTGCTCCGTCAACAGTCGGGTTTCCGACAACCAGTTTGTCGTTGTTTACTGCAAGCACCTGATCAAACGTATAAGTCTCTCCAGCTTCCACACCAAGCTTTTCTACTTTAATGATATCGCCTTCGGCTACTTTGTACTGTTTACCACCTGTTGCTATAATCGCGTACATATGGCACCTCCTATTATCATTACTCGCCAATTACGGTGTCTGCTTTTATGCCAGAACTTATAAACCTCATTGCGCGGCATACCACTATAAATTAGCACAATCGCATATTGAAGTCAATAGTTTTCTTGCATTTTCCGATAAATTTTATCATAAAATTTCCGGATTTCACGGATCACTCGTTCTCCATCTCCTGCATCCGCTCATAACAGTACTCAATGATCGTTTTTCTTGTGATGATCCCGATAAATTTCTTCTGGTCATCGACCACGGGAACAAAATTCTGGTTCATCGCCTTTCTCAAGAGATCTTCCATGTCTGCATCCGCGGAAACCGCTTCATAATCTGCTTTTCTCGGGAAGTCCTGAATAAAAATGTTCTCGGCTCTTTTCAGATCCATATTCTGGTAACTTTTGATCCCCCACAACAGATCGCCCTCCGTGATCGTGCCGACATACTCGCCCTCCCGGTTCAGCATCGGGATCGACGCATATTTGTGGTACTCCATCGTCTCAAGCACCTGACGGAGCGTGCAGTAATCATAAATAAATGCCACTTCGCTTTTCGGCTTCAAAAAGAATAATATATTCATAGTATTTTTCTCCGTCGTTTAAATCTGTGTCACAACAAAAATCTCATACAATGCGCGGATCGCATTTTTGAAATCATCATGCCGTACGCCGATAATGATGTTCAGCTCGCTGGATCCCTGATCGATCATCTTGACATTGATATGCGCATGTGCAAGCGCAGAAAAGATTCTACCCGCTGTTCCGCGTGTCGCACGCATACCGCGTCCCACAACGGCGATCAGTGCCAGATCGGATTCCAGTTCGATATGATCCGGTTTCACTGTCTTATGGATCGCAGAAAGTACCTGCTGTTCTTTTTCCTCAAATTTGTCTTTATGTACAAAAATCGTCATCGTATCGATACCTGACGGCATATGTTCGATCGAAATATCATGCTCCTCAAATACCTGAAGCACTTTCCGGCAGAATCCGATCTCTGAATTCATCATCGCTTTCTCAATCGTGATCGACGCAAATCCGTCGGTTCCGGCAATTCCCGTGATCGTATATTTCGGCTGACGGCAGGTTCCCTCCACGATCAAAGTTCCTTTATCTTCCGGTGCATTTGTATTGCGGATATTGATCGGGATTCCGGCTTTTCTTACCGGGAAAATCGCATCCTCATGGAGAACGCTTGCTCCCATATAGGAAAGCTCCCGCAGCTCTTTATAGGTGATCGTCTCGATCGAGCGCGGATTTTTAACGATCCGCGGATCTGCGATCAAAAATCCGGACACATCCGTCCAGTTCTCATAAAGATCCGCTCCCACCGCCAAAGCGACAAGCGAACCGGACACGTCGGAACCGCCTCTTGAAAATGTCACGATCGTTCCGTCTGCTTTTGCTCCGTAGAATCCCGGGATCACCGCTCCTTTTGAATCTTCCAGCCGTTTCGCGAGCAGCTGGTTTGTCGTCTCTTCATCAAAAGAACCGTCTTCGCCAAAACGGATCACATCCGCCGCATCGATAAATTCATATCCGAGATATGCCGCCATGATCTTCCCGTTCAAATATTCTCCTCTGGACGCCGCATAATCTCTTCCGATCTTCTTCCCGAAATTTTCACGGATCTTTTCAAAATCCTGATCCAATGAAAAATCCAGTCCGAGTCCATCTATGATTTCCTGATATCTGCCCCGGATCTCCTGAAGCTGATCCGCAAATTTCTTCTCACGAATTGCCGCACCATAGCAGCTATACAACATATCGGTTACTTTCGTATCGCCGGAGAACCGTTTTCCGGGTGCGGACGGCACGACAAACTTCCGGGATGCATCCGCGCGGATGATCTTTCCGACTTTTTTAAACTGTTCCGCGCTTGCAAGGGAACTTCCTCCGAACTTTACTACTTTTTTCATCTCTCGTTATCCTCCATTTTCGGTGCATTTCGGTTTTCTATTATAACGCGTCTTTTTTTACTTTTCAAGAAAATTACATCGTAATCTCACCGTATACCGCCCCTGCGGCTCTGCACAGATCATCCGGTTTTAATTTCAGCTGCATCCCCAGTTTTCCGCCGCTTATGTAAATCTGTTCCTTCTCCTCTGCACTTTGATCCACCACGGTAGGGAACTGTTTTTTCATTCCGATGGCAGTGCACCCTCCCCGGACATACCCGGTCACTTTTGTAATCTCTTTGACCGGAAGCATTTCCACCGATTTCTCATTCACGGCACGGGCAGCCTTTTTCAGATCCAGTTCCGCCTCGATCGGAATCACAAAGACGTAATGCGCCCCGGTTTTTCCGGTTGTCACGAGCGTCTTGTACACCAGTTCATGCGGAAGCCCGGTCTGATCGGCAGTAAAAATCCCGCTCACAAACTCTTCACATTCATACGTCTTATATTCATATGGGATCTTTTGTCGTTCCAGCATCCGCATCGCGTTTGTTTTTAATTCTTTCTTACTCATTTTTTGCTTCCCAACATTCATACAATGGTTTTCTGACTTTTTTCCTTGTCACTTCCACCAACTGCAGTTCCGTCACATCCACAAGCGTTGCCTGGATCGGATCGCGTGATAACAGTTTGCGGAATTCTTTCAGCAATATCTGCATTTTATCGGGATCGTCCAGATTGATAAAATCAATCACGATGATCCCGGACAGATTCCGAAGCCGGAGCTGCCTTGCAATCTCCTTTGCCGCTTCCAGATTGATCTTTAACGCTGCGTCTTCCTGATTCTTTTTTGAAACACATTTCCCGGAATTAACGTCGATCACAGTCAGCGCTTCTGTTGGCTGGATCACAAGATAGCCTCCGTGTTTGAGCCAGACTTTCTCATGCAGCGCGCTTCCGAGCACATGTTTTAAGCTGTACAGTCCCGAAAGGGAAAGCATCGGATCGTTATAATGTGTCAGAAGTCTGGTATACTCCGGCTGCTCTTTTTCAAAAAAATCATGCACTTCTTTATACAGTTCGTCGTCTTCCACGATGATTTCTTCCAAACCGTCTGTATAAACATTTTTCAGATCGGTCAAATACGGTTTCGCCGCACATTCCAGACAGGAAAAACAGGTCCGGTATGCCGCCGTCTCTTTTAAATGCTGATATTTTTCACGAAGTGCTTCGATCTCCTCGGTAATCTCTTCAAAAGATGCTTCTTTCGCATTGGTCCGGACGATGATCCCATACTCTTCATTTTTCATCGGGGAAAGCTGCTCTTTCAGTTCCTCACGCAGCGCTTTTGGAATCTTCGATGAGACGCCGATCCTTGTGTTCCCCGATGTCAGGACGGCAAATCGTCCGGTAAAACTGATATTGCTTGTCACCGTCGGCGCCTTTGTCTTCACTGCTTCTCGGCTGATCTGTACAACAAGCTCATCTCCGATGCAGAGCGCTTTTTTTTCACTTTGTTTTCTTGCAAAGATCGCATGCTTTGCCTGACTGATGTCATAATAGCAATTGACGCCGCCGATATCGATAAATGCCGCTCCGATATTCGCCGCAATGTTCTGTACTTTTCCGATGTAGACATTTCCGAGGACCGGACCGCTGTGCTCGTCCTGTCTGCTACAGTGAATTTCAGCCGCTTCTCCGTTTTCCAGAAGCCAGGTCCAGACACAGCCCTTTTCTTTTGTCATCAGCACTTTTCGCTGCATATTTCTTCCCCCAATGATTCCAACGTCACAAACCGTTCTGCACTCTCCGCTTTGTTTTCCGATGATTCTGCATACATTTCCAGCCGATGATAAGAAAATACGACCGTCTCTTCCTGTATACCACAGAATTTACAGAACGCTTCCATCACAAGATCCGGTTTCAGATTCTGTACGCTCCCGGCTGCCAGATGGAGATAAATCTGCTCCCCGCGGATTTCCGCCTGATAGATCCACGGACGGATATCCACTTCCTGTTCGCTCCGCTTTGTCTGTTTTACGATACGGATCTCTTTCTGAGAAAGGAATTCCGTAAACTGTTCTTTCCAGTGATCCGGCATCGTTCCTTTCCGCACCGACACAAGATAATCCGCCGCTGCAACGATCGCCATCCCGGTTGCTTTCTTTTCTTCCGAAATCTGCCGGAAACTTAAGATCTCAATGCCCTCGGCAGTCACCGCATTCATCCGGCGCACGACCGTTTCACTGTCGATCGGCTCCGTCAATTCGATATCTACATACTCGCCGTCGCTGGTCAGCCCGATCCCGAGCGGGCTGGCAAACGACATGATCATATGCGGGCTGTATCCGCCGGTAAATGCGATCGGGATTTCCGCCCGGCGCATCATTTTCTGGAAAAACCGCATCACATCCAGATGCCCGATAAACTTCAGCACACCGTATTTTCTGAATTTAATTCTTACTTTCATAACAGACACCTCCTCCGAATGTTGCCGCTCCGCAGCCGGAACAGCCCTCTCTGCAGTTCGGTGTCACAACACCGTCTTTTGCCCGCTGCCATTCACGCTCCAAAAACTTCTTCGTCACGCCGATCTCGATGAAATCCCACGGCAGCAGTTCCGACGTTTCCCGCTCACGCAATGTATAGAATTCCGGATCGATCCCGGTATTTTCAAACGCCTGCATCCATTTCTCATTGTCAAACGTCTCCGTCCAGGAGTCATACAGGCATCCCAGCCGGTATGCTTCCTCGATCACTTGTCCGATCCGGCGGTCTCCTCTCGCAAATACGCCCTCCAACACGGTCACTTCCGCATCATGCCAGTTGTATTTCAGACTCTTTCTGTTCAGCTGTTCCTGAAATTCATGTTTTACGATCGCCGCTCTTCTGACATACTCTTCCGCCGTGCACATCGGCGCCCACTGGAACGGTGTGAACGGTTTCGGAACAAAGAACGACGAACTTGCGGTGATCTGACATTTGCCATGCCGCTGTTCTTTCGGAATCTCATAATATCTGCGCGCCACCCGGTCGGAAAGCCGCGCGATCTCTTTCATATCCTCTTCCTCTTCCCACGGGAGTCCGAGCATAAAATACAATTTTACTTTGGACCAGCCGCCCTCAAACGCTTCTCCGGCTCCGGTCAGGATGTCTTCCTCGGTCAGACCTTTGTTGATCACATTTCGCATCCGCTGGGAACCGGCTTCCGGTGCAAACGTCAGACTGCTCTTTTTCACATCCTGCACTTTGCTCATCACGTCCAGTGAAAAGGCGTCGATCCGCAGAGACGGCAGCGATATATTGACGCCTTTTCCGTGATATTCCTCGATCAAAAATGTCACCAGTTCCTGCAGTTTGGAATAATCGCTGGAACTCAATGAACTCAATGAAATCTCCTCATGTCCGGTATTTTTCAGCATGGTTTTTGCATAACGCTTCAGTTCTTCTACATCCCGCTCCCGTGTCGGGCGGTACAACATTCCCGCCTGACAGAACCGGCATCCGCGTATACATCCCCTCTGGATCTCAAGCACAACACGATCCTGGGTTGCTTTGATATAAGGTACAACCGGACTCATCGGATATACCGCGTCGGTCACATCCATCACAACCTGTTTTTTTACCGTTTTCGGCGCATGCGGATTGACTGCGCGAAAATCACGAAGCGTTCCGTCCTCTTCATAAGAAGCTTCGTAGAATTGCGGCACATAAATACCCTCCACGCCTGCTGCCATTTCCAGAAATTCCAAGCGGCTCTTTTTTTCTTTTTTACACTGCTTATAGAGATCCAAGAGTTCATCGTATACGGTCTCGCCCTCGCCGATATAGAACAGATCGAAAAAATCTGCCAACGGTTCCGGATTGTACGCGCACGGACCGCCACCGATCACGATCGGATCTTCCTCGGTTCTCTCTTTGGCATGCATCGGGATCTGGCTCAATTCCAGCACCTGTAAAATATTCGTGTAACACATTTCATACTGGATCGTGATCCCGAGAAAATCAAATGTTTTGATCGGATCCTGAGATTCCAGTGCGAAAAGTGGGATATGCTGTTCCCGCATCACCTTGTCCAAATCCGTCCACGGGGAATACACACGTTCGCACCACACATCCTCCCTGCGGTTGAACATATCATAAAGGATCTGGATACCGAGATGGGACATGCCGATCTCGTATACGTCTGGAAAGCACATGGCAAATCGGATATCCACCTCATTTTTGTCTTTCATCACAGAGTTGACCTCGCCGCCGATATAACGGGCCGGCTTCTCGATATTTAGTAAAATATCATCACTTAAAGCTAATGTTCTCATTCATTTCTCCTATTTTTTGTATGATTCTTGCTAAATTATATGAAAAATAGGAAATTATGTCAATGGATGAGACGTTTCAATCTCATATCTGCTTTTTGTATCGAACATGGATACATTCCAAAAATTCATTGACGAACGAACACTATATTGAAAGAAACCCTGACCGTAGAAGGCATGATCAAAATCGTCTATGATTTATTAAAGGATCGATTAAATATTGTGAAGCTCACCTTTACCAGTGGTGACAATGCCGCGTCACAAGAATATGAAACAAAGGAAAGCAAACTCCGCTGCCCGCTCTGCGGAATTGCACTGGATGAACATGGAGTTTGTCCAAAATGTGGATACAAAAATAGAGATGCTGTTTGAGATTTAAAAAGATTTAAAACGTTTTGAGATCGTTTCGAAATATTTTAAAAGGCAGAGCCTTTTTCAGGTTCTGCCTTTCTTTGTACAGTCGACGAGCCAAAATCCGGGCTTGCCCGAGACCTTGGTGACTGCTTCCAATCCCGGAATGTGACTTTTGGCACTTCCGGTGATTCATATTTAGTGCTTTTTATATTGGCTTGGGGAATGATCAGTTCCGCTTACTTGGCATACATTTTTTATGAAACACAAAAATATGGATTGCCAGAAAAAATACCAACACAATCGAAATTCCCCGGTGGATCTTAAGTATGATCGGACAATGATCCAAAACCATACCGCACACTCCGCTCCCGAAAGAAACCAGAATCACAACAAACAACAGCCACCGTTTTCCGCTCATCTTTTTCCGACAGGTCATCATGTGAAAACAACTCAGTAAAAGAAAGGCTGTCGCAGCCAGTTTGTGGACATGGATTCCGGTAACCGGAACCATGATCGTAATCATAAAGCTAAGGAATAATGCCAGATTCAGAGCTTTTTTCATACCTCACGCTCCTCCATTTCCGGAATCGTCCTCACCAGAAAAAGGAAATATATCAAATGAAAGATCCACACGCCTCCCAGCACAACGCAGCCGAAAACGATCCCTTTCAATCCCATCATAATAAAACCGACACTCATCAGCAACGTTACGCTCGTCATGATCCGGCATTTTGTTTTCTTTGTCATCCCTCTGCCTGCCGCAAAATCTGCCAGATTCTCTTTGTATAATTTTGTGTTCTTAAACCAGCGATCCAGTTTTTTTGAAGATCCGGCAAAACAAAAAGCGGCAAACATCAAAAATGGAACGGTGGGCAGTACCGGAATTACAGCGCCTGCCGCTCCCAGACCGACACTGATACAGCCTAAAATCATATACAGGATTTTTTTCATTTATAAACCTCCATCTGTTTTTTACATTCGACCAGTTTTTTCATTCTCTTTTTACTTTATAACCCGTCAGCTCATTCGCCCATGTTCTACCGAATACACGGTGTCAGCGATCCCCATCGTGGATTTTCGGTGAGACACAAGCACAACCGATTTATCGGCACACGCTTCATGGAGCGATTTCAAGATGACCGCTTCGTTCAGACTGTCCAGATTTGACGTCGGCTCATCCAACAACAGAAATGGCGCATCGTGGAGAAATGCCCTTGCAAGACCTAACCGCTGGCGTTCCCCGCCGGAAAGCGTGTCGCCCAGTTCGCCGACTTCGGTATCGTAGCCCTTAGGCAGACTCATGATA
>ERZ1036455.366-NODE-366-length-13808-cov-4.266415_pt1 | contig 13808 bp, 9 predicted proteins | sample MGYA00514228_ERZ1036455 | MGnify/ENA primary metagenome ERZ1036455 (study PRJEB33795, sample SAMN09464920) | human gut metagenome | host: Homo sapiens | place: USA: Stanford, California | collected 2016-07 | study: EMG produced TPA metagenomics assembly of the... | reverse complement strand
TCATTTTGAACGAAAAGTCCTCTTTTTCCGTAGAGAGTGTTATTTCACAGCCCCTTTTTTCTTGTGCAAAAACAGAATAAAACCATTCCTCAGTATAATAGAAACTACTTTTTAGGAAACGGAGCGAGAATCCTCGGTAATTCGATTACCGAGGAGTTTACTATACTTCAAAAGGAGGATTTTATGGAAAAGAAACTTAGAATTTGTACATGGACCATGTTGGCTGCATTAGTCTGGGGAGCACTTTTGATGATTGTCAGTGAGATATATCGACTTCCTACTTCTGACAATTATTTTATGCTTGCACATTCAAAGTTAATCCATGAACAGGGATTTGTTACAACGGAAATGTTACGAATGCATAAAGGGTTTCAGTTTGTTATTCCACAATGGCTATATGCTGAGTTTTTTTCTTTTTGCATCAACGTATTTGGAACCGCTGCCGGATATAAACTTGCCGGTTTTTTGACATTCGGAACCTTAATCTTGGCGCTTTTTACAATGATAACTTTCTTGTATAAGAAAAGTGCAGAATGTCTTTTATATGGAATGCTCATGCTTGGAGTTACTTTTTTGTTCTTTAATGGGGTCCGACCATTTTATTTCACAGTATCGATTTTAATGATTGAAACTATTTTTTTGGAGCAATATGTTAAAACAAAAAAAATGATGTTTCTGTTTGTTTTACCGTTTCTGTCGATAGTATTGATCAACGTGCATAACTCTTTATGGGTTGGTTTCTTTCTGGTACTTTTATGCTATCTTGTAGAATCTGCGATTCAAAGTATCCGGAATCACCGCTTTGAAGTAGGAAAACTACTTCTTGTTACTGGAGTATCTGCTCTTGCCGGTCTGATAAATCCTTATGGATTGGATTATATTCTTTATATAGTCAATTCAATGGATTCCGTAAAACCATTAATCGGAATCATCGGGGAATTAACGCCGTTATATCAAAACGCATCAATCCCATTTCTTCTCTTTTTTGCTGGGATTACCATTTATTTTTTTGTTCATATAAAGCAATTGCCGATTCGAATGATTCTCTTATTTTTTGGGTTTGCTCTTGCGTCTATTTTGTATAAAAGAAATTTGATCTTGTTTTTCACAATCGGGCAACTTGGAATGTACTGGTTATTACAGAAGCCATCTAAGAAAACTATATTCCGAACCGCGAAATACTCTTACTTTTTGCTTGCATTGAGTTTTCTAATACTATTCTGTACATGTAAGACAAACTTTTATTCCGGACGTTCTTTTTATCAGGCAATAGATCAGATAGACGCTACTAATCATCCATCTATTTTTTGTACCGTTATGGATGCGGGATCCTATGCGACCATGAAAGGCTGTCGCCCATATATAGACGGTTGTGCAGAAATTTATGGAATTAAAAATAATAAACAAGAAAATATTGCAAAAGAATTCGCAGAATTTTCTATGGAAAAAATTGATGAACTTATAGAGAAATATCAGTTTGATTATCTACTCCTGTATGATAAAATCCATCACAAAAACTACGAATTAATCGGAGTCTTTAACAAAGATAGTATGGGACAAGAAGATAATACTTATTATCTATATAAAGCTACTGTTTATCCCAATGTGTCATAAAACCTCTAGCTTTAGCTATGGGGAGTGTCAATGACATATGTTATCTTTACCAGTCATAATATTCTTTTACGCAGCATTCGTGAATAGTCCAAATGGAATTGATAAAGAATTACCTTTCAATTAAAAATCGAGAAAAGACCCGCATGCGCGGGTCTTTTTGCGTAGAGGGGCAAAAAAATGCTCTTTTTTTTGTGCCGTATAAAACAATTTTCCCCATATTCTTTTTGACAGTAAAAGAGAGGAGAAAATTAAAAATGCCTGAAAAACAAATTTTGCTTTCCTTAAAAGAAGTAAGTGAAATGCTCCATATATCCTATGGTAAAGCAAGGGATTTTACATTCGAGCAGAACATGCAGGTACACATTGGACGAAGGACATTGGTTCATAAAGAAAAATTGGAAAAATGGATTAATGACCAAGTACATTAAAGGATACGAAGGTTTTGTCTTGAATAAGATCCATAAATTTGTTAAGATGATAACCGAATATGATTCGTATCCTTATTACTCGGAGAAAAAGAATAAGGAGGACAATTATATGGGAAAAAATTTAAAAGGAAAAAGCATAGGACGTGGTATTTGTCAGCGTAAAGACGGGATTTATCAAGCAAAAATTTACATGAAAGGAACTCCAAAACCAATCTATCTTTATGATGCCAATCTAAATAACCTTCGATTGAAAAGAAAACGATTCGATATGCTCAATATTCAAGGTTATTCCTCAAAACAAATAATGATGTATTTAGATGACTGGTTTGATTATTGGATGGAAACGGTATGTACGAAAAAACTCAAAAATACTTCTATCCGAAACTATTACGTCAATTATAATCGCATCAAAGGAAAAATTGGACATATCCGTTTGGTAAATCTAAATCAAATGAGCATACAAACTGCATGCAACGAACTTTCAAATCAATACAAAAAAGCTTCTATCCAGAGCACTTTACGTGTTTTAAAGTCTTGTCTGGAATATGCAGTGACTAATTGTGTGATTGTTCGTAATCCCTGCCAAGGAGTTGTCGTAAATGAACAAAAATGTTTCATTCCGAGGGAAAAACAAGAAGATTCCAAATACCTAGATAGGGATCTTTTGGAACAATTTTTTGAGACGGCTAAAAACTCTCGTTCTTATTCGTATTTTTACATTTTGTTACACACAGGGCTACGGGTTGGTGAACTCTGTGCATTGCAATGGAAAGATATTGATTTTGAAAAACAAGAGTTGCATGTTTACAAAACAATCAATCGAACAGATTGTTACTTCGATGAACAAGGAAACAAGTTAGATAAGCCTGTTGTCAGTGTTCAAATCACAACACCTAAGCGTGAGGCTAGTAATCGGATCGTTCCTCTGACGAAAGAAGTTATAGATGCTTTTTATACTATCAGAGAATATCAAATGCAGGACAAAAAAAACAATAAAAACTGGGGATCCGATAATCCGTTTCTAAAAAAATATCCGGATTTGTTTTTAACGACCAAAAAGGGGAACTGTTTCATTCCGAATTATATAGATCGGGAGTGCAAACGACTGACTGACAAATTGAACAAAAAGCAGAAAAAACTTGCCGAAAAAGAAAACAGGGACTATACACCAGTTCGAATACACCCACATATGTTCCGACATACTTTCGTGACAAATTGTTATCAGCGAAAGATAGATTCCAGAATTATACTGGATATTGTTGGGCACAGAAACTTAGAAATGACAAACCATTACACACATCCGGAAAATGAATTTATGCACCAAGAATTCGAAAAATACAAACGCTCTAACACAAAAGAGAATGAATATTTAGTCTCATAAATCGAATAATTATTCACGTCAGAAAAACATAATATTTATGTAAAAATGAAAAAGGGTGTAAAAAGGGTGTAGTGAATAGCAAAAAAACGTCCAGAAATGCCGAAAACACAAGGAAAATGAACAATACTAATACATTTACCCCGATGATGCAAAAATATCTGGAAACGAAAGAACAATATAAAGACTGCATCTTATTCTATCGTCTCGGCGATTTTTATGAGATGTTTTTCGACGACGCCATCACGGTATCAAGAGAGTTGGAGATCACTTTGACCGGAAAGAGCTGCGGGCAGGAAGAGCGGGCTCCCATGTGCGGCGTTCCGTATCATGCGGTTGACGGTTATCTGACCCGGCTGGTCGCCAAAGGATATAAAGTTGCGATCTGCGATCAGGTGGAAGATCCGAAACAGGCAAAAGGGCTTGTGAAGAGGGAAGTGACAAGGATCGTCACGCCCGGAACGATCCTGGACGCTCAGGCCATTGATGAGACAAAGAACAATTATATTATGTGTATCGTATACATTGCAGACCGCTACGGTGTCTCCGTTGCGGATATCACGACCGGAGATTATTTTGTGACGGAACTTCCGGACGGCGGAAAATTAAAAGACGAAATCTACCGTTTTATGCCGTCGGAGATCATTTGCAATGAAGCATTCTATATGAGCGGACTGGATCTCGAAGACTTGAAAGAACGGTTTCATATGGCTGTATATTCGTTGGAATCCTGGTACTTTGACGACACGGCGTGCCGTGAGAAACTGATGGAACATTTTAAAGTCTCCTCCCTTGCCGGTCTTGGACTTTCCGATTACGACTGCGGCGTTTTGAGTGCAGGCGCATTGCTCCAATATCTGCTGGAAACGCAGAAAAATGATCTGTCGCATATGACGCGGATCACACCGTATACGACCGGAAAATATATGATGCTGGACAGTTCCACGCGCAGAAATCTGGAATTGTGCGAAACATTGCGTGAAAAGCAGAAAAGAGGATCTCTTCTCTGGGTATTGGATAAAACAAAAACAGCGATGGGAGCGCGTATGCTCCGGAAATTCATCGAACAGCCGCTGATCGAAAAGCAGGAAATTTTAAGACGGCTGGATGCGGTGGAAGAATTAAAGCAGTCCGCGATCTCAAGGGAAGAGATCCGTGAGTACCTTTCTCCGGTATATGATCTGGAACGTCTGATCACCCGCATTACATACGGAACTGCCAATCCGCGAGATCTGACTGCATTTGCCGGTTCTCTGTCCATGCTTCCGCCGATCCGCTATTTATTGGAAGAGATGGAATCCTCTCTGTTGAAAGATATTTATGCGGAACTGGATCCTCTCGAAGATCTCTGTACCCTTGTACAGAATGCAATTGCCGATGAGCCGCCTCTGGCGATGAAAGAGGGGGGCATTATCCGTGACGGTTACAACGAAGAAGTTGATACGTTGCGCCGTGCCAAATCCGAGGGCAAAGACTGGCTGGCAAAACTGGAACAGGACGAGCGGGAAAAAACCGGTATCAAGACATTAAGGATCAAATACAATAAAGTTTTCGGTTATTATCTGGAAGTGACCAATTCTTATAAAGAGCTGGTTCCGGATTATTACACAAGGAAACAGACGCTTGCCAATGCAGAGCGTTATATCACGCCCGAACTGAAAGAACTGGAAGATACGATCCTCGGCGCGGAAGATAAATTATATGCACTGGAATACGAGTTGTACTGCACGATCCGCGATACGATCGCGGCGGAAGTCAAACGGATCCAGACAACTGCAAAGGCGATCGCTTCGCTTGACGTCTTTTCTTCCCTCGCACTTGTGGCAGAGAGGAATAATTATGTCCGCCCGAAGATCAATGAATCCGGAAAGATCGACATCAAAGACGGACGGCATCCGGTTGTGGAGCAGATGATCCCGAACGGGACATTTATTTGCAACGATACGCTCCTTGATGATAAGAAACAGCGTGTTTCCATCATTACCGGACCGAATATGGCAGGAAAATCTACTTATATGCGGCAGGCGGCTCTGATCGTGCTTATGGCGCAGATCGGTTCTTTCGTACCGGCAGCCAAGGCTGATATCGGACTGGTGGATCGGATCTTTACAAGAGTCGGAGCGTCCGACGACCTTGCATCCGGACAGAGTACGTTCATGGTGGAGATGACGGAAGTTGCCAATATCTTAAGAAATGCGACGTCAAAAAGCCTTTTGATCCTCGATGAAATCGGACGCGGAACAAGTACGTTCGACGGACTTTCGATCGCATGGGCGGTTGTGGAATATATCAGCGATTCCAAATTACTCGGTGCAAAGACATTGTTTGCGACGCATTATCATGAGCTGACAGAACTGGAGGGCAAGATTGACAACGTCAATAATTACTGTATTGCCGTCAAAGAAAAGGGAGACGACATCGTATTCTTGCGAAAGATCGTCAAAGGCGGAGCCGATAAAAGTTATGGTATCCAGGTTGCAAAACTAGCCGGCGTCCCGGATCTTGTGATCGACCGTGCCAAGGAAATCGTGGAAGAACTGGTCAACGAAGATATTACGATCCGTGTCAGCGAGATCGCTGTCGGAGGAAAAGATTCCGTAGCAAAGAAAAAAGCAAAACCAAAGAAATATGACGAGATGGATCTGGCACAGTTTTCATTATTTGACACGGTAAAAGACGACGATGTATTGGAAGAATTAAAAAATATTGACGTCGGAAATCTGACACCGGTCGACGCGCTCAATACGATCTATCGTCTGCAGAATAAGTTGAAAAATCGTTGGTAATGTCTTAACAGTGTCGATGTAGAAAAGGAGGCGCGCTATGGCGCATATCAAGGTATTAGATCAGATTACGATCGATAAGATCGCGGCCGGAGAAGTCATTGAACGACCGGCATCTATTGTCAAGGAACTGACAGAAAATGCGATCGACGCCGGGGCAGATTCCGTCACAGTAGAAATTGAAGACGGCGGGATCACATTGATCCGGATTTCGGACAACGGAAGCGGTATCGAACGGGAAGATATCCACAATGCATTTCTGCGGCATTCCACAAGTAAGATTGAAAGCGTGGACGATCTGATGCATATCTCGTCCCTTGGTTTCCGTGGCGAAGCCCTCTCAAGCATTGCTGCCGTGACAAAAGTGGAACTGATCACAAAACCAAAGGAAGATACATTCGGTACGCGTTATGTGATCGAGGGTGGAAAAGAAATTTCTATGGAAGATACCGGCGCGTCGGACGGGACTACGTTTCTTGTCCGGCAGTTATTCTATAACGTTCCGGCAAGGAGAAAATTTTTGAAAACGCCTATGACGGAAGCCGGACATGTTCAGGATCTGCTCACCCGGCTGGCGCTTTCCCACCCGGAAGTGGCGATCCGTTTTGTGAATAACGGGCAGGAAAAGCTGCGCACGTCCGGCAGCGGGAAATTAAAAGAAGTGATTTACAGCATTTACGGAAGAGAAACTGCGGCAAATATACTGGAACTGGATTATGAGAAAAACGGGATCGGCATCCGCGGCTTTATCGGGAAACCGATCATCACACGCGGCAACCGAAATTTTGAAAATATATTTGTAAACGGGCGCTATGTGAAGAGCGCCGTTATTTCCAAAGCGGCGGAAGACGCCTATAAAGATTTTATGATGCAGCACAAATTTCCGTTTTTTGTCCTGCATTTTCTTGTGGACGGAGAGACTGTGGACGTCAACGTCCACCCAACCAAGATGGAACTTCGCTTTCAGAAACAACAGGCAGTGTATGATGCCGTGTTTGAGGCAATCCACCGCAGACTTTTGGATCAGGAACTGATTCCTCAGGTTACGCTGCCGGAGCCAAAACAGCCGGAAAAAGCGAAAGAGCAGAGTCCAAGTCCGTTTCTACTCAAACCGAAGTCGGGCTCCGGACAGAGCGCAGCGCCTGTTTCCAGACCAATTTCCCTGCCGGATACTGACAGCACCGCTTCGGAAGATACGGCTAATACAAGGATACATTCATCTGTACAATCCCCGGTGCAATCCTCCGCAAAAGCAGAACCGGAAACAAAAGATGAGGATTATTTTATCCGGAAGATGCGGGAACGTGTCATGTCTTACCACAATCGCAGTTCATCGGCGGAGATCACAGGGAAAAGTGCGATTTTCCGTTCTGGAGATCAAGGACAGGAAGATCGGATCAAAAATGCCGTCAAAGAAACGGAGACTGTTTTGCAAAAGGCTTCTCCTCTGCAAAGGGCGATCACTCCCCAGATGCAGACACCGCCGGAGCAGTTAAAAGAGAACGGCAATTATACAGTGGAGCAAAAGCCGCCGAAACAGCTGGATCTTTTTGAGGAAAATCTGCTGAAGCGGGAAATCCGCGCGGAATACCGTCTGATCGGTCAGGTCTTTGATACATACTGGCTGGTACAGTTTCATGACAATCTTTATATCATTGATCAGCATGCCGCACATGAGCGGGTACTTTATGAGCGGACGCTGAAAGAAATGAAGACCCGTGAATTTACTTCCCAGTATTTAAGTCCGCCGATCATACTGAATCTTTCGATGCAGGAAGCGGAAGTTTTAAATACACATAAAGACCGCTTTGCCCAGCTTGGATTTGAAATCGAAGAATTCGGCGGCGAAGCTTACGCAGTCCGTGCGGTTCCGGCAAATTTATTCGGAATCGCAAAAAAGGAACTGCTTCTGGAAATGCTGGACGCATTGTCGGACGGATTGAATACAAGTATGACACCGGATCTGATCGATGAAAAAGTGGCTTCCATGTCATGCAAAGCGGCAGTGAAAGGAAACAACCGACTGTCTGCGCGGGAAGTAGACACATTGATCGGAGAACTGCTTCTTTTGGATAATCCATATCATTGTCCACACGGACGTCCGACGATCATCGCTATGTCCAAGAGAGAGCTGGAAAAGAAATTTAAACGAATCGTATAGGAGTAAGCAGCTATGAAACGACCATTGATTATATTGACCGGACCGACTGCCGTAGGGAAGACGAGCGCTTCGATCAATCTTGCGAAAGCGGTGAACGGAGAGATCATCTCTGCGGATTCCATGCAGGTATACCGGCATATGGATATCGGCTCCGCGAAAATCCGTGCGGAAGAAATGGAGGGGATCTGCCATCATTTGATCGATATTTTAGAACCGGATGAAGAATTTCATGTCGTTCGTTTCCAACAGCTTGCCAAACAGGCGATGGAAGAGATTTATGGGCGCGGACGGATCCCGATCCTTGTCGGAGGCACCGGATTCTACATTCAGGCGGTACTTTACGATATTGATTTTACAGAAAATGACGGAGATCCAGCGTATCGAAAAGCACTGGAAACACTGGCGCAGGAGCAGGGCGCAGAGACACTCCATGCCCGATTAAAGGAAGTGGATCCAAAATCTGCGGAAGAAATCCACGCGCACAATGTAAAACGTGTCATCCGGGCGCTGGAATATTTCCATCTGACCGGGCAGCCTATTTCTGCTCATAACGAAGAACAGCGGCAGAAAGAATCTCCGTATTGCTTTGCCTACTTCGTATTAAACGACGATCGGGCAAACCTGTATCGGCGCATCGACAAACGCGTCGATCAGATGATGGATGAGGGGCTGTTGGAAGAAGTACAGCTGTTAAAAGACATGGGCTATCATAAGAAAATGGTTTCCATGCAGGGGCTTGGATATAAAGAAATGCTGGATCATCTGGACGGGATCTGTCCATTGGAAGAAGCGGTGCGGATCTTAAAACGCGACACAAGACATTTTGCAAAGCGGCAGCTTACCTGGTTCAAACGGGAACGGGATGTGATCTGGTTAAACAAGCCGGATTTTCATTACGATGAGACCGCAATTTTAAATGCGATGCTCGAACATCTGAAAGAGCGCGGCGTGCTTGAAAGTATGCGATAAACCATATACTTGCATAGCGCCTATATAAAAAGTACTCTGCCCGACAAAGCGCAGAGAAACAGAGCACAAAAAACAGAACATAGAGAAACAGAGTATAGAGAAAAGAAAGAGGAAACTACGATATGAATATAGAAATGATCTATCAGGATCTCGGAATTTCAGCAGAAGTTCTCCAGGCAGGAGAGAAGCTGGAACAGGAATTGAAAGACCGATTTGATACATTTGATAAAACAGCAGAATATAATCAGCTGAAAGTCATTCATGCGATGCAGAAAAATAAAGTCAGCGAGGGATGCTTTCAATACGCAAGCGGATATGGATACAATGATATGGGACGAGATACATTGGAACAGGTATACGCGGATACCTTTCATACGGAAGCCGCATTGGTCCGTCCACAGATCACTTGCGGAACTCACGCGCTGGCGCTTGCGCTTTCCGCAAATTTACGTCCGGGGGATGAATTACTTTCGCCGGTAGGGAAACCATATGATACGTTGGAGGAAGTGATCGGTATCCGCCCATCCAACGGTTCTCTTGCGGAATATGGAGTGACCTACCGGCAGGTAGATCTTCTGGAAGACGGGTACTTTGATTATCCGGCGATCGAAAAAGCATTGAACGAGAAGACAAAACTGGTGACGATCCAACGATCCAAAGGCTATCAGACACGTCCGAGTTATTCTGTGGAGAAAATCGGGGAGCTGATCGCATTTATCAAAAAGATCAAACCGGATGTGATCTGCATGGTTGACAACTGCTACGGTGAATTTGTCGAACCGATCGAGCCCAGCGACGTCGGAGCGGATCTGATCGTCGGATCGCTGATCAAGAATCCGGGCGGCGGTCTTGCGCCGATCGGAGGCTATGTTGCAGGAAGATCGGATCTGATCGAAAACTGCGCCTATCGTCTGACTTCTCCGGGACTCGGAAAAGAAGTCGGAGCATCGCTGGGCGTTATGCAGTCCTTTTATCAGGGATTTTTCCTTGCGCCGACTGTTGTATGCAGCGCGTTAAAAGGCGCCGTATTTGCAGCCAATCTGTACGAACGTCTCGGATTTGATGTGATCCCGAACGGCAGGGAATCCCGTCACGATATCATTCAGGCAGTCACGCTTGGCACGCCGGAGGGGGTGGTCGCATTTTGTCAGGGAATCCAGGCGGCTGCGCCGGTGGACAGTTATGTGACGCCGGAACCGTGGGCGATGCCGGGGTATGACAGTGATGTGATCATGGCGGCCGGCGCATTTGTGCAGGGATCCTCGATTGAATTAAGTGCAGACGGTCCGATCAAAGAACCGTATGCGGTTTACTTTCAGGGAGGCCTTACATGGCCGCATGCGAAGCTCGGAATCCTGCGCTCCTTGCAGCAGCTTTTAAATGCCGGGATCGTCACGAAAGAACAGCTGGAGCGGGCAATATGAAAAACATTATCGTTATCGGAGGCGGTGCATCGGGAATGATGGCCGCCATCGCTGCATCTGCAAACGGTGCAAAAGTTACTATCATCGAACAGAATGCATTTCCGGGGAAAAAAATACTTTCCACCGGGAACGGTCGCTGCAACTATACCAATTTTGTCCAGACCCCATCTTGTTACCGCTCAGATGATCCGCAATTTCCCTGGCAGGTCATCCGGCAGTTCGACGAGCAAAAGACCGTAGGATTTTTGCGCGATCTTGGCATCTGCCCAAAGGAGAGGAACGGCTATCTTTATCCCAATTCCGATCAGGCACAGGCTGTGGCAGATGCTTTGGTCATGGAATGTGAACGGCTCTCGATCCGGATCCGATGCAATACGACCTGTCAGGAAATCATTCCTCACAAACACGGTTTCCGAGTCAGAACAGAGACTGCCGAGCCGGAAGAAAAAAGAGGAACCAAAGACAAAAGCGATAGAAAAAAAACAAAAAAGAATCATCCGGTTTCCATAAAAACAACGCAAAATACATGGACTTGTGATGCCGTGATCCTCGCTGCAGGATCAAAAGCATCCAATATTTCCGGATCGGATGGCAGCGGATATGATCTTGCCAAATCTCTTGGGCATTCGATCATTCCGGTTCTTCCGGCGCTGGTACAGCTTCACTGCGCCGAATCCTTTTACAAGGAAATCGCCGGGATCCGCGTGCAGGGCAGGGTGACACTTTATGTAGGGGAGCAGAAACTTGCCGAAGATACCGGAGAAATCCAATTGACGAATTATGGGATTTCCGGGATCCCGGTTTTTCAGGTCAGCCGTTTTGCGGCAAAAGCGCTCTACGAAAAGAAGCCGGTCAAAGCGGTTTTGAATTTCATGCCCGACATTTCTGAAAATACTTGTTTTGCTTTCTTAAAGGAACGGATTTCCACACGACCGGAAAAAACACTAAATACTTTTTTGGTCGGTCTGTTTCCGAACAAACTGGGGGATCTTTTACTGCACCTGAGCCGGCTGGATCTGACGGACGCTGTCCGATGTCTTTCGGATGAAGATATCTGGAAACTGGTGCATTTGATCCAACATTTTGAGACGACGATCACAAAAACGAATGCATATGAACAGGCACAGATCTGCCGCGGCGGAGTCGATACGAGAGAAGTGGATCCGGAAACCATGGAATCACGCTATGTACCGGGAATCTATTTCGCCGGAGAACTTCTGGATGTGGACGGGATCTGCGGCGGATATAATCTGCAGTGGGCGTGGTCCAGCGGCTATGTTGCGGGAAAAAGCGCCGGAAGTCCGGAAAAGGAGAATAAGAAAATACGATGCTTAGAATCAATCAGCTAAAATTACCTGTCGGACACTCCAAGTCCGACTTAAAGCAGGCAGTACTGCATCTGCTTCACATTTCGGAAGAGGAGCTTCTCGGATTTCAGATATTCCGCCGCTCCGTTGATGCACGGAAAAAGCCGCAGATTTTTTATGTTTATACGATCGATGTAAAAACACTGCGGGAAGAAAAGCTTTTAAAACGTCTGAAAAATAAAGTACAGAAGATTACTCCGACCCGGTACGAAACACCGGCACACGGAGCAGAATCTTTGCATCACCGTCCGGTCATCATCGGCGCCGGTCCCGCCGGATTGTTTTGCGCCTATTTGCTGGCGAGAGAGGGGTACCGTCCCGTTCTGCTGGAACGGGGCGCTTCTGTGGAAGAACGGATGCAGGATGTGAACGCCTTTTGGACAACAGGCGCTTTAAAACCCGAGTCCAACGTACAGTTCGGCGAGGGCGGAGCAGGCACATTTTCCGACGGGAAATTGAATACACTTGTAAAAGATAAGTGCGGACGGAACCGCTTTGTCCTGGAAACGTTTGTACGATTCGGTGCGCCGGAACAGATCCTTTACGAACAGAAACCACATATCGGAACCGATGTGCTTTCTGAAGTGATCCCGGCGATGCGCAAAGAAATCGTCCGGCTTGGCGGAGAAGTCCGTTTTCACAGCAAGGTGACAGACTTGATGATCGATGGAAATCAGCTCCGAGGCATTCTTATCAATGGAACCGAACAGTTGGACACAGAAATTGCCGTGCTCGCGATCGGACACAGTGCGAGGGATACGTTTCAGATGCTGTACGATCATAACATTTCGATGCAGGCAAAATCGTTCGCAGTGGGCGTGCGGATCGAACATCCGCAGCAAATGATCCAGGAATCCCAGTATGGCGCACAGATGGCTGACAAACTTCCGGCTGCGGCGTATAAACTGACGGAAAATCTGGAAAACGGCCGCGGCGTTTATACATTCTGTATGTGTCCGGGCGGTTATGTGGTCAATGCATCCTCCGAACCGGACCGGCTTGCCGTCAATGGAATGAGTTACCATGACCGTGACGGTGAAAATGCGAACAGTGCGGTCATTGTGACAGTCACACCGGAGGATTTTCCTGCAAAAGGACTCTTCGCAGACCGAGAAGTAACCGGGAATGATACGGTGCATCCACTCGCAGGCGTAGCATTCCAGCGCGAATTGGAGCAAAAAGCCTATCAGATCGCAAAAGGAAACGTTCCGGTACAGTGTTTTGGAGATTTCTGCCGAAATGAACAAAGTAAATCTTTGGGCGCGGTTGTTCCTCAGATCCGTGGGCAGTGGGAGTTCGCCAATGTACGTTCTGTTTTTCCGGAAGAACTTGCCGCTTCTCTGGAGGAGGGCATCAAGAGAATGGATCAAAAGATCCATGGATTTGCCCGGGAGGACGCAGTACTTTCCGGCGTGGAGAGCCGGACGTCTTCCCCTGTCAGGATATGGCGTGATGAACAGTTCAAAAGCAGTGTCACCGGTCTCTACCCATGCGGAGAGGGCGCGGGATATGCCGGCGGGATCACATCCGCCGCAATGGACGGAATGAAAACAGCAGAAGCGCTGATCGGAAAATTTGCACCTTTCGGATCATAAAATGAATTTTTCGCACACATGTTCACAAAATTTTGGTTGAGTGAAAAAGTAAATTCCACATGTAAAAGTAAATTCCATACAGAAGACTA
>ERZ1036455.365-NODE-365-length-13915-cov-3.688456_pt1 | contig 13915 bp, 9 predicted proteins | sample MGYA00514228_ERZ1036455 | MGnify/ENA primary metagenome ERZ1036455 (study PRJEB33795, sample SAMN09464920) | human gut metagenome | host: Homo sapiens | place: USA: Stanford, California | collected 2016-07 | study: EMG produced TPA metagenomics assembly of the... | reverse complement strand
CGATGACGAAGTAGACCCACCTGCTCGTGAATCAACAGATACTGGAATTATTGATTTGTCCGGTATTCGTCCGGGTGCAGTTCTTCCTTCGCGCCGCGCACTGCGTCAGGCGCGCGAAAAGGGCGAGGAACGCTTGGTGATTGGTGGCCAGGAATTTGATACTGGCTTGATTCCTCAGGTGGAGAAGCAAGAAGAAGCATCCACCGGTGAAGGATCCGAAGAAAAGCGCTCGTGGGGATCGCTCATGGGGAGCTGGATTTCACCGAAGCAACGCGGACAGAAGGGACAGTGACGATGAGATTACGACGTATCCTCCCGGTTCTGTGCGTGCCTGCACTTGTTCTTGGGGCATGTAGCAGCCGTGATCTAGTTGCTCCCGAGGTGACTTCCCAGCCTTCTTCTGCTTCTCCGAACCTAGACTCGGCTCGCATCGAGCGTGTTCTTGGATCTATTCAGGACACTCTCAATACTGCCGATGCGACACGTGATGCGGCTGCTCTTGAACCTCGGCTTGAGGGTGGGGCATTGCGTATGCGTAGTGACCAGTATGCTGCTGCTAAAGCAACGAATACTGAGGTGCCTAAGCTTGTCGTCAACCAGGGTTCGGTTGCAGTGACAAATTCGGACCAGTGGCCGCGCGTTATTGTGAATGTTTCCAGCCCTGATCAGGCATCTCTTCCTGTGCTCGCATTCGCAGTTCAAGATGACGCGCGATCGAAGTACAAGCTCGTCGGCTGGACGCGCGCGCTTGGTGGAGCTCAATTCCAGCTGGATAACGTGGAGAAGGGCTCTGCGGCACTTGGTCCTGATGCTCAGGGATTCGTGAAGACCCCGAAGGAAGCGCTCCAGGGCTACGTGGACATGCTGAATTCCGGTAATGCCGGTAACGATCAGTATGCGGGTGATGATTTTGCTCGTCGCTATTTGCAGGATGCGAAGAGTTTGAATGATGCGGTTCAGGCTGCTGGAAATGTTCTGGCTCATGCGGATTTCTCGGCTGATTTCCCGATTGTCGGTGTCGAACTGGTCGATGGTTCAGCTCTTGTTGTCGCTTCATTCACCTATACTCAGACCTATCAGCGCACTGTTGCTCGTTCGACTATGCGCCTCGGGGGAACAACTGCTGCATTGGCAGAAGGCGATGATGATACGGTCAAGGGAAAGGCGACAGCAACCTACATTGTGACCGTGCTCCTGCACATCCCCAAGGCCGGCTCGGATTCGCAGCTGATAAGCGCCGTTGGCGCGGAACGCGCACTTGGCTCGGTCGTCAAGGATGATGGCGCCGGCAACCCTGATCAGCGTTAAGGAGATCTTCTTCATGAATAATGATGCTCACAATCCTCAGCCTGCAGATTCGCACGGTGCACTCGACCTTAGTGCAGCTGCTTCCGCCGCAGGACAGGGAGGCCCCAGCACTTCTCAGCAGACAAGTCGAGAAGGCGGTGCCGGTGGCATCAGCATTCCGCTGATTGATTCCTGCGATGATTCCTCTTTTGAGGCCATTGCCGCGAATTCTCAAAAGGTTCCGGTTGTCCTCGTTCTTTGGGCTGCTCAATCTCTTGAATCTAAACAGTTGCTAGCCACCCTTGAAGAGCTTGCACGAGAAAAGGCGGGTGCCTTCCAACTTGTTGAGGTCGATGTTCAACAGGCCCCTCGAGTTGCACAGGCATTCCAAGTGCAGGTGCTTCCGACAACGGTCGCTCTTGTTGGCGCGCGTCCCGTCCCTCTCTTCCAAGGTGTTGCCGCTAAGGAACAGATTGCCCCTGTTATCGAGGATTTGCTGAAGGCTGCTGGGCAGATGGGGGTGACCGGTCGGATTGCTGTGAGTGGATCCGATGTCGCGAAGCCCATTCCAGAGGAGCACGTCTTCGCCCTTGAAGCTGAAGAACGCGGAGATCTTGAAGCTGCGCAGGCTGCCTGGGAGAAGATTATTGAACACAATCCCCGCGATGAAGAGGCAAAGAATCACCGCGCGCGGATTAATTTCAAACTGCGTGAAGCTCAGGAAAACAGCGATCCCTCCGCGCAGGCAGATGCACTCTTCAATGAGGGAAAGACCGCCGAGGCGTTTAATGTCCTTCTGCGTCTCATCGAAGACAGCCCGGAGGATCAACGTGAAGATTACCGTGTTAGGCTGCTTGATCTTTTCCGCATTGCGGGGAATACCCCGGAGGTTAAGGCTGCAAGACGGCGTTTGTCTGCGCTGTTGATGATCTAGAAGCTGTTAGCTGGTAGCTCATTAGGGGTGTGGGGAACAGATGAAAATCTGTTCCCCACACCCCTAAGTGCTCAGAAACTTAGCGCTGCGGTGCCAGCCAGAGAGCACCCAGAGGAGGAACGCGAAGCTCAACCGAGTAGGGGCGTCCATTCCAGGGGACCTCTTCAGCAACGAGTTCGCCGATATTAACGACTCCTGAACCACCATATTGTGGGTCATCCGTATTGACGACCTCTTGCCAGGTTCCCGCATGAGGCAGGCCGATGCGGTATCCCTCGTGGGGGTTACCAGCGAAGTTCACCACGCACACAAGCTCATCCTGAGCGCGGTGGCCGCTAATGGCCTCGGACTTACGGATATAAGAGATCAGGTTGTGATCGCCATCGGAGGCATCAATCCACTCGAAACCTGTGTAGGTGTCATTCCACAGTGCTGAGTGGCTGCGGTAGAGCTCGTTGAGGCGCGCAACCAAAGCTGCCATTCCGGCATGATCGGGCCGATCGTAGAGCCACCAATCTAGCGAGTAGCTTTCATTCCACTCTTGTTCCTGTGCAAATTCCTGCCCCATGAAGATCAGCTGCTTACCGGGGTGCGACCATTGGTAGGCGAAGAGCGAACGCAAGCCAGCCATCTGCTGCCAATGATCACCGGGCATCTTGGAGACAAGCGCGCCCTTGCCGTGAACGACCTCGTCGTGAGACAGAGGCAGCACGTAGTTCTCTGAGAAGGCATAAACCAGTGAGAAGGTCAGCTCACCGTGATGCCAACGACGGTTGACAGGATCTTCGGAGAGATAACGTAGGGTGTCATTCATCCACCCCATGTTCCACTTCATTCCAAACCCTAGGCCGCCGCCAGAAGTCGGAGCAGTAACTCCGGGCCATGCGGTCGATTCTTCTGCGATCATGACAATTCCAGGATGCAGACGGTAGGAGGTCGCAGTTGCTTCCTGAAGGAAAGAAATCGCCTCGAGATTCTCACGCCCGCCGTATTGGTTCGGACGCCACTGGCCGTCCTTGCGTGAATAATCCAGATAGAGCATGGAAGCAACGGCATCAACACGTAGGCCGTCGATGTGGAATTGGTCAAGCCAGTACAGTGCATTTGCAACCAAGAAGTTTCGCACTTCATTGCGGCCGAAATTAAAGACGTAGGTTCCCCAATCCGGATGCTCACCGCGCAGCGGATCAGGATCTTCATATAGCGGGGTACCGTCGAAGCGTGCCAGTGCCCAATCGTCCTTGGGGAAGTGGGCGGGTACCCAGTCCAAGATCACACCAATACCCTCTTGGTGGAGACGGTCCACAAGGTAACGGAAATCATCGGGAGTGCCATAGCGCGAGGTTGGTGCGTAATAGGAAGTGACTTGGTAACCCCAAGACCCGCCGAAGGGATGCTCAGCAAGAGGCATGAATTCGACGTGGGTGAACCCCATCTTCTTGACGTAGGGGATTAACTCATCAGCCAAGCCGCGGTAACCCAGATCCTGCTTCCAGGAGCCTGCGTGAACCTCGTAAATCGACATGGGGCCGCTGTGGGGGTTAGCGTCCTCACGTGCGCGAAGCCAGTCTTCGTCGTTCCATGTGTGGAAGACATCGGTGACGACCGAGGCCGTGGCTGGGGGAATTTCCGTTGCCCGAGCCATGGGGTCTGCTTTTTGGAACCAGTTTCCCGATGGTCCTTGGATTTCAAACTTGTAGCGGGCGCCGACACCAATGCCGGGAATGAAGAGCTCCCACACTCCAGAAGCGCCCATCGTGCGCATGGCGTGTCCGGTCCCGTCCCAGAAATTGAAGTCACCGACAACACGCACGGCCTGCGCATTGGGAGCCCACACTGCGAAGGCAACGCCATCGACAGGTCCCATGACACCATCAAAATGCATGAGGTGGGCACCCAAGACCTCCCAGAGGCGCTCATGGCGCCCTTCGGAGATCAGATAGGTATCCATTTCACCAACGGTCGGGAGGAACCTGTAGGGGTCATCAACAACCTGCGAATGATCGCCGTAGGTCACGCGCAGTCGATAGTCGGGAATGTCTTCTGCAGCGAAGACGCATACCCAAACACCCCCGTGTTCGTGGGTTGCATGGTAGGTATGGTCCTGAGTGAGCACCTCGACCGAATCGGCCAGATGGTGAACGCTGCGGATCGTGACAACACCGTCATTGAGGTGTGCTCCCAGCACATCGTGGGGGAGAGGATAGCGCCCTTCGGCTACCGCATCGAGGACGTCTGTGGCCACTGCTGTCGCTTGAGGTTCCATGTGTTCATCATCTCACGTTTAAAGAAGATCCAATAATTACTCGGTTTCGATGGCCATGACATGACCTAATCGATCCCAGGGGGACAGGCGTACCCAATTGGTGCGTGACCAGGAGTAATGCTGTCCGTCGAGCTCATCGACCACGGTAAAGTTTGCCGATGATGTCCCCAAGGAAAGTCCGCTCAAATCAACATCGATTTCCCCTTCAACCGTATTTTCTGGGTCCAAGGAGATCACGACGATGACTGTATCGGGCAATCCGGTCGCTGAGAATCGAGCGGGGACGTGCTTGGAGAAGCACAGGATCTTCTCCGAGGTTGTGGGGTGGATGCGAAGATCGTGAAGCTGGCGCAGTGCTGGGTGGCGTTCACGAGCGCTATTGAGAAGTGTTAGCAGAGCCGGGATTCCCGTCTCTTGGGCAAGCTTTGGATCACGAGGCCGGAATTCATACTTCTCGTTATCGTTGGGTTCCTCGGCACCCTGGCGCTGAATATTTTCAACCCACTCGTATCCCGAGTAGATTCCCCATGAGGGTGCTCCAAGTGCCGCCAACATCGCGCGAATTGCGAAGATTGCACTTCCTCCGGAGGTCATTTGAGGAGTGAGAATATCGTGCGTCGTTGGCCAGAAGGTCGGACGAATAAGGTGCGCAGTATCGTGTGCGAGCTCCTGAAGATACTCTTCGATTTCTTGCTTTTCGGTTCTCCACGCGAAATAGGTGTAGGACTGGTCAAAGCCAACCGCACCCAAGGTACGCATCATTGCGGGGCGGGTGAAAGCCTCGGCAAGGAAAATAACTTCCGGATGATGAGTATGGATTTCTTCTAGGAGCCTTTCCCAGAAAGGAACGGGTTTTGTGTGCGGATTATCGACACGGAAGATCGTCACCCCGTGGGAAATCCACAATTCGAGCATGTCACGAATTGCCGTGTAGATTCCTTCTGGATCTCGATCGAAGTTCAGGGGATAGATATCCTGATATTTCTTCGGTGGGTTCTCTGCGTAAGCGATCGAGCCATCTGCGCGCTCAGTGAACCATTCTGGATGCTCGCTCACCCACGGATGGTCGGGGGAACACTGAAGTGCGATATCCAGTGCAACCTCTAAGCCCAGATCTTTTGACTGGGCAACGAAATAATCAAAATCGTCAAAATCACCCAGCTCAGGGTGAATAGCATCGTGGCCGCCCTGAGCTGAACCAATGCCATAGGGGCTGCCGGGTTCACCTCTGTGAGCAACCAGAGAGTTATTCTTTCCTTTTCGATTGGTTAAACCGATAGGGTGAATTGGCGTCAAATAGACAACGTTAAAGCCCATAGACGCAATACGGGGCAGATCCTCGGTCGCGGTGCGCAAGGTTCCCGATACCCAGCGTCCTTTCTTATCCTGGAAGGCGCCGTGCGAACGTGGGAAGATCTCGTACCACGCACCTGCGAGGGCGCGGTTTCGTGCAACGTAGAGAGGGAAGCTACGGGTTGACCCGTAGAGGTCGCGGAGTGGGAAATTGCGGAAGACTGCGCGCACCGGAGCAGCCAGGCCAGCGGAGAGACGACGCTGGGGAGTCTGAGTAGTATCGCGTAGGGCCTGTGCGGCAGCAAGTAGGGTTTGAATACCTGCTCGACTTGGTTGCTTTTGAGAAGGATTGTTCAGTGCCTCTCCGCGTGCGGCGCGTTCCATCAAGAGCGCGCCTTCTTCGAGCATGAGTTCGACGTCGACCTCGGCTCCAATCTTTACCGAGGCGTCGTGACGCCACGTGGCGTAGGGGTCTGACCATGTATCAATGCGGAAACTCCACTTGCCAACCGCGTCTGGCATCAGCCACGCTTCGTAGCGGTCGAGGCCGGGGGCAATGTCATGCATGAGGGCGCGTGAATGAATGGAGCCGCCGGGGCGAATGAGAACTGCCTCGGCAGCATAGGCATCGTGGCCCTCTCTGAAGACGGTTGCTCGGATAGGAAATGCCTCAAAAACCGTTGCTTTAGCCGGCAAATTCCCGTCCTCGACGACGGGGAAAACTTCGGTGGCCGGGATGCGCGGGAGTAGTGTCTCGTTCACATACTCAAGCCTAATGGATACTGTGACGATCGACATACTCAGGACGGGAAAAGAGTAACAAGGGTCCAAAAAGGTGGTGGTTACTTCCGTGGAAGTAACCACCACCTTGAGCGTAACGAGAAGCTCAGTAGACCATATGCATCGCTTCGCGGACCTCATTCAAGGTCTTTTCTGCACGTTCGTTTGCCTTCTCATTGCCTTGGCGGAGGATCGAGAGCAGGTATCCCGGATCAGCCGCTAGCTCGGCACGACGTGCACGGATTGGCGCAAGCATTTCGTTAAGGGCCTCTGTAACGGTTGTCTTGAGCGCGCCGCCGCCACCATCACCGATACGCTCGGCGATAGCAACCGGATCCTCGCCGGTGGCCAAAGAAGCTAGCATCAGCAGGTTAGCTACCTCGGGACGATTCTCAGGATCATAGGTGATGTGACGATCTGAATCGGTCTTTGCGCGCTTTAAGATTTTTGCGGTCTCATCTGCGGTCATCGCCAATTCGATCGTGTTGCCGCGAGACTTCGACATCTTCGTTCCGTCCGTTCCCAAGAGCAGGGGAGTCTCTGAAAGAAGCGCATCAGGACGGGGGAATACTGCTCGCTTGGGGTCGACGCGACCGTAACGCTTATCGAAGCGCTGAGCAATCAGACGGGTCTGCTCAATGTGAGGGAGCTGGTCTTGCCCGACAGGAACAATATTCGCCTTGCAGAAGAGGATGTCACAGGCCTGATGCACCGGGTAGGTCAACATCAAACCGGTCATTGCACGGCCGTCGGTTGCTTCCAACTCTGCCTTAACCGTGGGGTTACGGTGCAACTCGGCCTCGGTGACCAAGGAAAGGAAAGGAAGCATGAGCTGGTTTAGCGCAGGAATTGACGAGTGGTTGAAGATCGTCGTCTTTTCAGGATCCAAGCCAACTGCGAGGTAGTCAGTGACCAAGCCAAGGACGCGCTCTTGAATGGGGCCGACAGCATCGCGGTCTGTAATGACCTGATAGTCAGCTACAAGCACCCAAGTATCGACTCCGCGTTCTTGAAGGAGAACGCGGTTACGCAGGGTACCGAAGTAGTGACCGAGGTGCAGGCGTCCAGTTGGGCGGTCGCCAGTAAGCACGCGAAAACGCGTGGGATCTTGGTCGATTGCCTCGTCAATTTCCTTCGAACGCGCAAGAGAACGCGCAAGAGAAGCATCAGAGGTAGATTGCTCGAGAGTTTCTTCGCTGGTAGTCACCAGCTCAGTTTAGCGTGATCACTGCGCGGGCGAAGAGTCCACGGATGAGAGGTAGATATGCATGCTAAAAGGATCCATGGAAACTGTTGCATCCGAAGCCTTGTAATCCAGAGTGTGTGGCAAGGCCACCGCATCGTTCATCGAGGTCACACCACCGTCGTCGATCTGGCTCCACGCACTATCGAAGACATGCACCCACTGGACTCCACGGCCTCGGGGAAGAGGAACATTGCGGTCCGCTGTCGTTCCATTGAAGAGAACAAGAGCATCGCGAGAACGGTAGGGAGTACCTGAACGCAGCATTTGGAAAACGCGTGAATCGGGTGATGTCCATACGTCGTCACGCATGGGAACCCCACTAGCGTCATACCACGAGAGGTCAGGAAGCGTATCGCCATGGGGCTCGGATCCGGAGAAAAACTTCATTGGCCGCAGTGCGGGATGCGCACGGCGTAATGCAAGAAGCCAACGAACGATCTCGAGCTGTTCCTTTTGGAGCTCGGAGAGATCCCAGTCGATCCATGAGATGGGAGAATCTTGGCAGTAGGCGTTGTTATTACCAAATTGCGTGCGGGAAAACTCATCACCCGCAACCAACATGGGCGTTCCAGAGGAAACAAGGAGCGTGGCAAGAAGATTGCGTTGTGAGCGCTGGCGCGCGGGGACAATATCTTCAACAAAGCCGGTGATATCACGGACATCGGGGTCAGCACCCAGAATCGGTGCGGCCAAAGCTCCTTCAAGGCCGTGGTTCCACGAGTGGTTGTTATCCGAGCCGTCGCGGTTTTCTTCTAGGTTTGCCAAGTTGTGCTTATGGTCAAATGCCGTAAGGTCGGCCAAAGTAAAGCCGTCATGTGCCGTCACAAAATTGACAGATGCTCCCGGCCCGCGAAGGTATCCAACGCCATGGCCAAAGAGATCTTGAGAACCCGAAAGACGAGTTGCGAGCTCATTGGCTCCACCAGCCTGTCGTCCCACACTAAGCTCTCGCAAATCAGAAAGCCAGAAGCTTCGAATGGCATCACGGAAACGGTCATTCCACTCGCAGAAAGGATCGGGGAAATTACCCGTCTGCCACCCGCCTATACCAACATCCCAGGGCTCTGCGATGAGCTTGGTCTCGCGGAGTAGGGGATCTGCCCCCATCGCAATGAGTAGGGGATGAAGGGGAGTGAAACCGGTTGAAAAACGTCCGATAGTCGCAGCGAGATCAAAGCGGAATCCATCAATTCCCATACTGGATACCCAGTAGCGCAGCGAATCCAAAATAAGGGAAATCACCTGAGGATTATCGGTATTAAGTGTGTTGCCACACCCCGTTGTATCGATGATCTGTGAGGGGTAGGTGTCGGTTCGCCTGTAGTACAGAGGGGAATCAAGCCCTCGCAGTGAGAGCGTCGGACCAGTGTCTCCGCTCTCACAGGTGTGGTTATAGACCACGTCAAGGATCACTTCAATCCCGGCCTCGTGGAGGATTGAGACCATCCCGCGGAATTCGTCAATCACGGCCTGTGGGCCTCGTGCACGAGCGGCGGCGCTGGCATAGGAAGGCTCAGGGCTAAAGAAGGACAGGGTGGAGTATCCCCAATAATTCGTCAAGCCGCGCTCGACTAAGAAAGGTTCATCAGACTTTGCGTGGATTGGGAGAAGCTCGACAGAGGTCACTCCCAACTCTTTGAGATAACGAATGGAAGCGGGATGCGCAAGACCCGCATAGGTCCCTCGCAGATTGGGAGGGACCTCCGACATGTTCTGCGTGAAGCCTTTGACGTGTAACTCATAGATGACGGTCTCATCCAAAGGAACCTTTGGCTGTGGGGTGATGCGGAATGAGGTGTCAATAACCACGCTATGAGCGTTAAAGGGCGCGGAATCAGTTGTCGAGGGCTCGAGGGGGTAAGAGACCGGGTAGGAATCCTCATCGACTTGGTGCGCGTAGACCTCGGGTCGAATGTCGACAGTACCTGCGAGGCCACGGCCATAGGGATCGACCAGAAGCTTGTTTTCGTTAAAAAACAGACCGGCATCGGGATCCCAAGGGCCTTGGGCACGAAAACCGTAGTGGGTTCCGAGGCCGAAACCTTCGATATGCCCATGCCAGATGCCGTGATCGGGGCCAAGAAGACGATAACGCTGTTCAAACCCGGTATCCGGGTCAATGACGCAGAAGTCAACCTGGGTAGCACGTGTCGACACCACTGCAACGTTGAGACCTGATCCAGAAACGGTAACGCCCAATTGACGATAGTGAGGATGAGGTTGTGTAACGGCGTGGTAGACGTAATTCGCCTGTTGTGACATTGCCGCCCCTTTTTCTCATGTCAGAACTGAGAACATCATAGTCGTATCCGCCCGGTCGCACACATAGAGCTGCGCATATCAGCACCGATATGGCACTCTGGATACATGAGGATTGCAGTTCTGGTCAAACAGGTTCCTGATACAAGCTCGGACCGGCGTTTTGAAGACTTACGTTTAGTGCGTGGCGAAGACGATGTCCTAAACGAAGGCGATGAACACGCAGTGGAAGCTGCGGCTGATCTTGTTCGCACTCACGGAGGTGAAGTCGTTGCGGTGAGCATGGGGCCAGAAGATGCCAGTGATGCACTGATTCGTGCGCTGGCACTTGGTGCCGATAGCGCTTATCTGCTCTCTGATCCCAAGCTTGAAGGTGCGGATGTCACCGTTTCAGCGCGTGCGCTCGCGGCTTTGCTGACGCTCTTGGCGGATGAGGAACCTTTCGATCTGATCATTGCTGGGATGGCAGCGGCGGATTCGATGACTTCAATGCTTCCTGCGGCGCTTGCGGCGGCTCTTGGCCTTCCCTTGGTTTCGCAGGCTCGAGAGTTGAATGTTGACATCGAGCACTCACGGCTTCGCGCATCGCGAAGTGTTGATGGTGTTGACGAATCCCTTGAAGCGCCTTTCCCCGCTGTTCTTTCTGTTTCAGATCAACTGAACGAACCGCGTTTCCCCGGTTTTAAGGACCTCAAGGCTGCTCGGATGAAGCCCTTAGTTCGTGCCGAACTTGATGACATCGCCGAGTGCGATCCCAGCGGAGTGCTCTCGTCCGTCCTAGCTTCTGGATTCGATGCGATGCCTCTTCGTATGGAATTTATCGAGGAACATCTCCGTGGCGGATCAGGTGAGGTATTCCCCGATACCGGTGATGGTGGTAAGCGTCTTGCGGAATTCATTGAGGAGAAGTTGAAGTGAAGGCTTTGTTGAACTCCGCGGTCGTCGTTCTTGACCTGGTTTCTACTGAGGGAACAATTGATTCCCGTCACAAGGACATCATTGCTCAAGCTCGCGAGTGCTGCGAAGAGCTGCATGCGATTGTCTTGTGCCCTGAGATCCTCGATTCCCTTCGAGGGGAATTGGGGCGTATTGGCGTCTCCTCTGTGATCCCGATTATCTGCCCCGAGGCCGCGATCACGACATCGGCTTTGCTCCCTTCACTGGAATCTGCGTACCGAAGCCTGAATCTCCCCGGAGCACCTATTTTCTTTGCCACGCGTTTCCTTGACCGTGAGTGTGCCGCTTCCCTTGCCGTAATTTTGGGTGGGTGCGCCATTGCCGAGGCCGTCGAGATTCACGTTGAAGAGGATCGTTTGCGCGCGACGACAGATGCTCTTGGTGGCTCGTGGAGGGGAGAAGTCCTTGCCACGGCTGCACCCGCGTGCGTCTGTCTGCGTTCGCGCGGCCTCATTCCTCAAGAGAGTGATAACCAGTGCCGGGTGGGTGAGCCGATTGTGCTGTCCCTGAGCGATAAGACGACCAGGGTTCACGAGCGTGCGTATCAAAGTGCAGACGGTCGCCCGAAGGTGACTGAAGCTCAGGTCGTTGTAGTTGGCGGTCGCGGCGCAGGGCAGGACTGGAGTTTGGTCGAAGATCTTGCCGATGCTTTGGGCGCTGGCATCGGAGCAACGCGTGATGCTGTTGATGAAGGCTGGGCGAAGCGCAGCGCGCAAATCGGTCAAACCGGCGTCACGATTGCTCCGAAGCTCTATATCTCTCTTGGCGTTTCAGGTGCAATCCATCACACGATTGGAATGATGTCCTCGGGAACGATCGTTGCAGTCTGTGATGACCCAGATGCTCCGATCTTCGAAATTGCTGATTTCGGAGTTGTCGGAGATCTGTACGAAATTGTTCCCCAAGCGCTGGAGCATATTCGCGCGTGGCGTGCGAATGAGCCCCAGGACAACTGAAAGACACCCGTGTCGCACTATCTTGATCACGCCGGTTCCACCCCCTTGGCACCCGGAGTTCGTCAGGCCTGGCTTGACGCCCAAGACGCTCTCAGTCGGCGTCCTGGAAACCCAGCAGCTCTTCATGCTGGCGGACGTTCCGCTAAGCGTTTGCTGGAGGACGCGCGTGAACGCGTAGGCGCTGCCGTGGGTGCTTCACGCGCGGAGGTTGTTTTCACCTCGGGTGCGACAGAATCAGATGCGCTGGCGCTTGTCGCTGCCTCTCGAGGGATGCGCGGGGCCGACGCAGCACGTGTTGATGTGTGGATGTCTCCAGTTGAGCATGACGCGGTGCACGAGCAAGGTGTTGTCCTGCGTCGAGAGGGATTTACGCCACGGATCTTCGCGGTGAATTCTTCGGGGCGTGTGGAGTATGCGGATTTAGGGCCAGCAGAATTTGAACGTGCGGCATTAATGTCAATGACGTGGGTGTGTTCTGAGCTTGGAACCATTGAGCCGGTCGGTGAATTTGCCAGCTTTGTTCACGACGCGCGGGCGGATCAATCGCCTCTTCTACATTCGGATGCAGCTCAAGCAATCGGCTACTGCGACGTTAATTTTGCTCAGTCAGGCTTAGACCTATTGTCGATCGGTGGTCATAAAGTCGGTGCTCCTGTTGGTACGGGTGCACTGATCGTCCGTCGAGGCATCACAATGGTCACTGACCGGCCAGGTGGGGGACACGAACGTGGTATCCGTTCTGGAACCCCCGATGTTGCTGGGGCCTGCGCGCTTGCAGCTGCCCTTGAATTTGCAGTGGAGCATCGCCTCGAGCGTGTCCAACGTGCGCAGAAACTCCGCGAGCGTCTTATTTCCGGCCTGCCTCAGGGGGTGTGTTTAAGTGTTGACCCAGCCACGGCCTCGGCAGCGATTATTCACTTATTGATCCCGACTCACCATCCCGAGGCAGTTCTCTTGGCTATGGATATGGCAGGCGTAGACGTGTCGGCCGGTTCGGCATGTCATGCTGGAGTGACTCGGCCCTCGCGTGTGGTGATGGCCCTTGGCTACAGTGAAAATCAAGCACTTGGTGTGCTGCGGGTTTCCACGGGAATGGAAACTACCGTAGAAGATATTGATGCTTTTCTTCGCGCACTTCCCGCCGCAATCCGAGCGGGACAGGCATTGGATGAACGAGACAGGATGGATGCATGAGGGTTCTTGCGGCTCTATCGGGTGGAGTGGACTCTGCAGTCGCGGCAGCGAAGGCTGTAGAGGCCGGACACGAGGTCGTTGGAGTGCATATGGCCCTCTCGTCTCAACCACAAGAATGTCGTTTGGGTTCGCGCGGCTGCTGTTCGGTTGAAGATGCCGCTGATGCTGCTCGTGCTGCCGAAATCATGGGTATTCCATTTTACGTATGGGATCTTGCGGAAGAATTTGAGCAGACGGTCATCACCGACTTCGTTGATCAGTACAAGGCCGGACACACCCCAAATCCCTGTGTTCGTTGCAACGAATTCGTCAAGTTTAGAGAGCTTGCCCAGCGTGCGCGGGCACTGGGATTTGACGCGGTTTGTACCGGTCACTACGCGCGTATTGTTCAGACAGATTCGGGTCCTCAGCTCCATCGCGGACGTGACGAGGCAAAGGATCAGTCCTATGTGCTTGCAATTATGGGACCCGAAGAGCTTCCACGTGTGATTTTCCCTCTGGGAGATGCTCCATCGAAATCATGGGTGCGTTCTGAAGCGGAAAGAATGGGGCTGGGAGTATCAAATAAGCCGGATTCTTACGATATTTGTTTCATTCCTGATGGAGATACGCAGGGCTTTCTGCGTTCACACCTCGGGAGCAATCCGGGCGACATTGTTGATACTGAGGGCCGCGTTGTGGGCCGTCACGATGGCTACTGGAATTTCACCGTTGGTCAGCGACGAGGATTGAACTTGGGCAAC
>ERZ1036455.364-NODE-364-length-13989-cov-3.718100_pt1 | contig 13989 bp, 5 predicted proteins | sample MGYA00514228_ERZ1036455 | MGnify/ENA primary metagenome ERZ1036455 (study PRJEB33795, sample SAMN09464920) | human gut metagenome | host: Homo sapiens | place: USA: Stanford, California | collected 2016-07 | study: EMG produced TPA metagenomics assembly of the... | reverse complement strand
AGGAAATACAAAGACCGCCTGAACTTCGATATTCATATCGAATACATCGCATCTCCCCGATTAACGGACAAAACATTGATTATAACAGACCCAATGCTGGCTACCGGCAGTTCTATGGAACTGGCCTACGAAGCATTGCGCACTAAAGGGCATCCGGCACATATCCATGTCGCTTCCATCATCGCCAGCAAGCAGGCTATCGAATATATCCAACGTAAAATGCCGGACGACATCACGACCGTATGGGTAGCGGCTATCGACGACGAACTGGACGACCATTCTTACATCGTTCCGGGATTGGGCGACGCCGGTGACTTGTCCTATGGTGAAAAAGAATAAGATATAAGAAACTGTTTTGATTTTTTACAAACAGCCAGCTTTCAAATTATGAGGCGAAAAAATCAAAACAGTTTCTTAATCTCTAACGGAGTAAAGTGAACCAGAAACGGGAACCCTTCCCTTCCTCGGACTCTACTCCGATTTTCCCGCCTACCTGTTCTATTATACTTTTGCAGATCGAGAGTCCTAAACCTGTTCCCTGCTTGAAACTGTTTCCTTTATAGAAACGGTCAAACACATGTTGTTGCACTTCCGGCGACATACCATCCCCAGTATCCGTCACAGAGAACTCAATTTCATCTTGGCGTACCTCATAACCAAGTACGATCGTCCCCTTGCTGGTGTGCTTGATGGCATTATTAATAAAGTTGGAGATGATCTGTGTTAGCCTCACCTTATCGCAACGCATGATATAGGAAGGCAGGTCCGGGGCCACACAGAGCGCGACTTCAGCCGGCACTTTGATACGCATCGAGACGACCAGCTCTTTACACAGCTCCCGCAGGTCGACCTCGACAAGTTTCAATTCAATTATACCGGATTCAATCTTTGCCAGATCCAGCACATCGGAGATCAACTGCAACAACAGTTCATTGTTTTTCTGGATAATCTCGACAAACTGCTTCTTTTCCTCCGGATCGTCCGTATCGACCAGCAATGTGGAAAACCCGACAATGGCATTCAACGGAGTCCGGATCTCATGGCTCATATTGGCAAGGAATGCAGATTTCAAGCGGTCGAGTTCTTCGGCTTTCTCACGCTGCTTCTGCGTTTCCTTCAGTTCGGTTATATCATAATTCACACAAATCATTTCAAGCCTGTCCGGATCGGTCGACTGTGTGTTCCGCATGATATTCACACGAGTCCATCGCCATTCATCCCCGTTCTGAATCCTCAGTTCTTTCCGGATACTTGAAGCTGTTCCCTGCCTAACATTCTCAAAGAAATCAACCATCACTTTCCGATCCTCCGGATGAACATGATCGTAGACTCCGATCACCTCTGATAAAGGGGTTCCTTCCACTTCTCCCAAGTTCTGATACCATTGGTCGATAGCATAGCCCTCATTACTTTGCAAATCGAATTTGGCATAGCCCACTTTGGCAAAGCGGCTGACCAGGCTGAAGAAGTGCTCAAACTCTTCGATACGGTTATAAGCAACTGTCTTATCCGTATTATCAAGGTTGATTAACATATAATTGATCAGATCTCCATTCGTATCATAGAGCATGCTGACCTTTGTGAGAATATCGAGAGCACCTTTTTTGCCCGTCGGATAATAATCTTCGTCCTTAATTTTATTAAACGAGTAATCCAACCGGAAAGAGACCGATTCTCTCCGGCTCAACTTTTCCCTTATTTCTTCAGGAATGATCGGATTCTCAAAAATATTAATGCCTAATGCCGCCTCCTTAGAAGGAAGACCGAAGATCTCCACGTCCATATTGTTCATATCCACCAGATAGCCATTCTTATCGTAAAGCTCGATACCGACCGGGATATTCGTATAGATATTCCGAAGCAGCTTTTCGCTATGGTCCAATGCCTCGTTTGTTCGAGCCATCTTCGTTATTATACTGATGATATTGGTAATGGAAGAGAGCCATTGATAGTCTTCGAGGCTCCACATACGGTTATTGTCTACGATATCGATCCCCAGGTAACCCCATGAAATCCCTTTTATGATCAACGGAATCATAATCAGGGAACGTGCGCCTCTCATTGTCAGATAACGTTTTTCTTCTGCCGCCTCCAAAGGTAATTCATCCAGGTTATTGATCAGGATCGGATAAAGCTTTTGTATCTTTTCGGTAGACCAGCGTAAGGTAGAAAGCGGTATGTTCTGCAAAGTGTCACGAACGGGAGCAATGCCTTTGCTACACACTTCATGGGTGCAGCTCAAAGTATCCCCTTCCCCATACTCCATGATATACGCACGTCCTTTCGTATAGATCGAAAACAGAATTTCCGTAAGCGCCAAATGGATCGACTTATGCAGGTCATTCGTCTGGATAAAAGAATGCAACGCCCTGGAAAGGCTGCCCAAATGCCTAAGCAGGCTGTCGATCTGACTATTCTCTACCGGTTGGTTCGCATCTCCTTCACTAAAAGGGATTAATTGCAAAATTCCGAAAGCCTTTATTTTACCATTGGACTCCAAACCATGCTTGTAAATCTTGGTACGGACGAATCTATATCCATAACAAGTTTTTATCGGAAAAGCCTGCTCATAAATTCCGATCTCTCTGAAGAAAGCAAACTCATTGGCAATCCGACTGCGATAGTCTTCACGAATCAAGGAATAAAAGTCAGTTATAGGTAATTTCGGCCCTTTCAGTTCCAGCAGGCCGATCAAGAAATCCGAGCAGATATAACATCCCTCTTCGAAATCCGTCTCCCACCATCCAACCTGGGCACAATCTAATAACGTTTGATACTGACTTGTTTCCATGAATATTCTTTTTGTCATTTACCCATTTATTACTATCACACAAAAATCGCTATAATAAACCAGACCAACAAATTTTATCCTACATAAAAAAGTTGCAGTATAAGCTAATACAAGCCCATACTGCAACTTAACCTATGCATACAAAAGTATTATTTCAACTCTTTAATACGAATATTACGGAACTTAACAGGAGAACCATGCCCCAAGAAACCGATATGTCCTTTCTTATTGAACAAACCCGGATGTTCATGGCCGTCAGCTGTACCGTTCTTAGTCGCTTCGCGAATGTTTCCTTCTAAGATCACCACGCCGTTGACTGTCACCTTGATGTTATCACCATCGGCCACGATCTCTTCATAGTTCCATTCGCCTACCGGTTTAAACACACCCTGATGATCTGCTTTTGCTGGAATGATGCCATATACGGAACCGTGATGCTGCAAAGGAGTAATATCCTTATAAATCGGATGTTCGCAATCCAGAATCTGAATTTCCATACCATGATATGCGGCATCGACACCCATCGGGGTACGGATACCGACACCGTTGTTAGCGCCCGGCGTCAACTGGAATTCGAAACGATATATAAAGTTACCGTATTCAGCCTTCGTATATAAGTTACCTCCAAAACTCTTGCTTGGTATCATAGAGATGCAACCGTCTTCCAAGGTGTAGTCGACCGTATTGCCCGTCCATTCATGCATATTCGTACCGTCAAACAAAACCTTGAAACCTTCCTTCTCTTCTTCAGCCGAAAGTTTGAACGGTTCCTTTCGTTCCAGCTCTTTTACATAAATATTCCGATAATAGACCTTACTGCCATGAGCCTGCAATTCGATCTGTTCGGTCGGGAAGATCGGGAGTTTACGATCCCAATAGTTCTCCAGGATCACATCATCCACGACTTTCTCTCCGTTCAACACGACCGTCACACGGTCACCTACCATCTTGATATAAAAGCTATTCCATTCACCCAGCTTATTATCCGCCACTTTCGACGGCTTGCTTTCGTTCACCTGGTTGTTGTATAATCCACCGGAACCGACCTGTGCTCCTACGTTGACACGTGAAGTATCCCAGATCTGTACTTGAGGCGTACCCCGCAAGTAGATACCAGCATCCGCCTCAGGACCGGCCGGATCAAGCATCCAGTCCACATACATTTCAAAGTCTCCGTATTGTTTTTCCGTGCACAGGTTGTCGTAACCGCTTCCATCAAATACCAACAGGCCATTTTCGACTTTCCAATCCCGACGCATATTTTCATCGGCTTTCGCCTGTTCTTTAGCCAACTGTGCCGGTTTCATTTTTGCACGGGCAATCGGGTTTTGCACCAAGCCTTTCCAGCCGGTCAGGTCCTTACCGTTGAACAAAGAAACGAATCCTTCGCCTTGCGGCATCTCGGCCAGATGTTTCTTGATCGCTTCCCTCTGATAGCCGGCATCCGGATTGTCAAGCACTTCCATCACCTTGTTCAACAGGGAACGGACATTCGCCCCCATATACTCCTTATTACCCAAAGCAATATTCATGACCGCATTGGCTGCAGCCTGTTGTACAGGTTTCTGATCCAGAAATTCCCCTGCATACAACATACCCAAGAAGGTTCCGGTATTTTCGATCTGCTGCAGAATTGCGATCTTTTGTGCATCCGTTTGAGCAATTTCCATTGCCTTACGCAAGCTCAACAAACGGTTTTCACCTGTAAATGCAGGATTGGAAACCAGTTTCACATAGGTAGTGAGAGCCGGGTCGAAATAATTGGAGGACGGGTTTTCCTTACAGATCGTATATAATTCGTCCGCCACTTCAATGCCTTTCCAGTTCAGCAGGGCTTCGAAGGCAGCATCCCGTGTGACACCCGTACTGGAACGGAACCCCTTCACGATCGTCGCCAACGCATCCGGTTGTCCGGTAGAAGACAACACCAGATAATACAAATAATCCTTATTGCCAGCCTGCAACATACGACGTGTCACCGTTTCGACTCTGTCGGCAGCCGGAAGAGAGGATAATGCCGAAATAACAGCCCGTTGCATAGGCGGAACAGCCAATGCATCAGCCGTTTCCAACATTCCGCACATATTGGTTATATCCCGTTCTCCCACCACATCCTTCAAGGCTACATAAGCCGCAGCTTTCACTTCAGGAGAACCCGTCTGGATCTGATCCAGCACGGTGTTGATATTGGCAGTAGCCTTGCGCATGGCCAATAATTCCAATCCGGCTATTTTGCCTGCATTGGCTGCAGAAGAGATGGCTTTCGCCACTGCCCCGTCGATATCTCCCGGGAAGGCGGCCAACGCATCCTGTCCCAGTAGAACGACCTGCTTGTCATCGTTCTTCAATAATTCAGCCAATGAAGGGATATAGGACTTATCGCCTATCTTCACTAATGTCCAAGTAGCAGCCTGCTTCACGCCAAAGTCTGCATCACCGAGCTGTTCCAACAGGATTTGCTTGGCAGGAAGATCAAAACGTATTTCCAGATTCTGGATAATATCGTGTTTGGACGGCTTCTTGGCCTCGCGTCCGATCCAGTTCAGGATATCTATTTTCAATTCCGGTTTGGCTTTCGGAACCATTTTCATCAGTTCGATATACAACTCCTTATCTGCAAAATCGGAAGCGTAGCTCAAAGCTGCGTTCCGGTAGTTCTTGCTCGGATCTTTCATGGAAGCGAAAACCATCTTGGATACTTTAGCCGGTTCCTCGGCTGCTAAAAGTATCTGCAAAGCAGCTTCCCGTGTTTGCTCCTGTCCGGCCTTAGCGGCTTCTTTCTGTAATTTTTTCGCTGCTTTCATCGCTGCAGCACGATCACTCTCCACCAATCGTTTCAGCAAAGCGATATAGGCTTCGTTGGCACCGGTTATTTCCATTGTGTAACCGGCGTTCTCGGCCGCTTTCGCCAAAACCGGCAAAGAATTAGAACCTCCGACGCAACTCAAGGCATACAAGACCTCTTTCTGCATATTCGGATCGGCTGCTCCCTGCAACGCCAACAGGACTGTTTCCGCCTCTTTCACCTGGGCATCGGCGATCGCGCGGATCACATCCTTTTGTGTTTTAGGAGATCCGGAGCGTCTCTTCAAAGCAGCAACCAGAGCTTGTCCGGCTTTTTCACTACCGTTGGCAGCCAGTGCACGGGCGGCAGGACCGCTCAGCGACTCGTCATTCAGATAAGAAGCCAATGTTTCTATACATTCATCTTTTCCCAACATCTGAAGCTGACGGATAATAAACGCTTTTGTTTCACGCTCATTCACCATTTCCAAGGCCTTCAGATAAGCATTTGCAGTCACTAACCGGGCATTCTCCTCCCCTTTCGCCATGACGTAATGCGTCAGGCCGCTCAAGGCGTAATCGACATTCGCGTTGCTGCCTTTACCCGGAGCATTTATCATGTTTACCAGCATCAGGACACCTTCTTCGCCGGTAGAGCTCAAATCACCTATCAGTTTATTATATGCCGTTTGTTTTGCTGCAGGCATCTGGGCCAATACATCGGCAGCGGTCGTTTTGGCCGTACGGCCCTCCGGAGTCTGCGCCATCAGCATGCTTCCGCAAAGCAACAGGGCAGCTATTGAAATATATGCTTTTCTCATATTACTCTCTATTGTATGTAATTGTCAATTATCAATTGTCAATTAATTAAATGTTCCAAGGCGCTCTCATCGGCTGGTCCAGCAAACGATTCGCAGCCTCGTCGTCAATAAATTCAAGTTTCACAGGATCAAAATTCAGCGTCCGGTTCAAACGCAAAGCCACTGCTCCCATATTGACAATAGTAGCCGAACGGAAACCATTCTTTTCGTTCAGGGCGAAAGGCTGACGTGTCTTCACACATTCGATAAAGTCCGTAACCTGTGGTTCCGGTTCGGGGAAATCGGCAAGCTTCTTTTCCCAATCGGGAATATCGCATACAAAATTCTTATAAACATTACCTTTCGGTCCGGCAATATACGGCGTATTCGGATCACCGAAATCTCCCCCCCAAAGGACAATCTGGCAACCATCGTCATACGTGTAGGTGATGGAACGCCAAGTACCGACAGCATCCGGATGCTGTTGCGGAGCATCAACTTCCACTTTAACAGGGCTGGTATCGTCTTTACCTAATATATATTGTACGGGATCGATATAATGCTGCCCCATATCTCCAAGTCCGCCACCGTCATAATCCCAGTATCCACGGAAAGTCTGGTGTACGCGATGCGGGTTATAAGGCTTATAAGGAGCCGGACCCAACCACATATCGTAATCCAACTCTGCCGGAACCGATTGCGGTTCGAGATATTCTTTTCCCACCCAGAAGAATTTCCAGTTGAAACCGGTATGCGCACTGATCGTCACCTTCAACGGCCATCCCAACAATCCGCTTTGTACCAGTTTCTTCAACGGCTTGACAGGAGTGCCCAGTCCGTAGAACTGATCTGTAAAACGAAACCATGTATTCAGGCGGAACATACGTCCGTATTGCTGTACGGCTTCCATCACACGCTTTCCTTCACCGATCGTACGGGTCATCGGCTTTTCGCACCAGATGTCTTTTCCGGCTTTAGCAGCCTCGACAGACATGATGCCATGCCAATGAGGCGGGGTAGCGATATGCACGATATCGACATTCGGGTCCAGAATCAAATCGCGGAAATCATGATAAGCGGCTATTTTTTCCTTCACTAAGTTCTTACCCAGCTCAAGATGCTTCTTGTCGACATCGCACACGGCAACCAAGCGCGTACCGGCATAGTTCACATGGCCTCTACCCATACCACCGGTACCGATGATGCCCTTCGTCAATTGATCACTCGGAGCGATATACCCGTTCCCCAGCACATTACGCGGAACGATCGAAAAGAGCGCAACCCCTCCAAGAGTTTTCAGAAAACCTCTTCTGCTTGTTCTCATAGTAAAATAATAATTTATATAGATTAGCAACCAATTATTTAAAAATATAAATAATATCTGACAAATATACTAATTATCTAATAATCCTTGCAGATATTCACGTGTTTTTATCACATAATCATGTCTTGCACCGTTCAATTCACATTCAATAGTCAATGCTCCCTGAAATCCTTGCTTCTTTAGTTCAGCTATGACAGCCGGGAAATTCACCTCTCCGGTAGGAATGGGCACTTCCGCTCCCAATTCATACGGATTGTTCGGGTCCGGATATTTGCCGTCTTTAGCATGGAATTCCTTGATTAGGCTGCCAAACTGTTTCACGGCATCCAGAGAATTCGCTTTCCCGTACATCAATAAATTAGCCAGATCGCAATTGACAAACACATTGCCCGTTGCGATGTCTTTAATGGCACGGATCAAAGTCGTCGGCGTTTCCTGTCCGGTCTCGAAATAGATCATCACACCACGCTGTTTGGCATAATTCGCCAAGTCTTGCATGACCTTGATAAAGTCCTTATATTGTTCAGAAGAGGGATCTTCGGGTATAAAGCCGAAATGAGAGTGCATGGCAGGAATCTCAGCCATCTGGCAAAAGTCGATCATATCCTGATACATAGCGACTTTTTCAGCCCGTTCCTCGGTCGGTACCAACCCGATCGTTGCCGGTCCTTGGCGGAAATTCCAAACACAATGGCTTCCGGGTACTCCGACAACCGTTGTCACTTTTATATTATGTTTCTTGGATGCAGCTTTTACTTTTTCCGCAAAATCTTTCGTGTACACTTTCTTTTGATAACTGAGTTCGCAGGAGCCGAATCCCTGATCATGCAATTCTTTGAAACTCTTGTCAATATCGCTCAAGTCATACTGGATCACACCAATCGTTATCTTATCCTGGGCTTTCATCTCGGAAAACACAAATAATAAAGAAAGAAGCAATAAAGAAATCTTTGTTTTCATAATCTGATATTCATTTTAATTATCCAACATTCGTTATTCTGTGCAAAAAGTTTCAAGCCAAAAAAATCCTGAAACTTTTGTTTCAGATTTTTCTTTTCGGTGAAAATTTATTTTCACTTGCGGGAAAATTTATTTTCACTGGGTAGAAACATTTGTTTCTATCTGCGAAACAAACTACACTCACCTTAAAAAAGAAAGAGGAACGGACCCAAGGGATCTATATCGTTTGGCCTTCCTCTTTCCTTTCACAAGATGAACAAAAGTAACAATTTATTCCATTGTCGGATTAAAAGTTCCGCCCCAATTGTTGTTTTGTTCGAGATTCGGATTTTCATCAAGATTGACTTTCTGGATCGGGAAGAAATAGAATGATTCTTCAATTACAAATTCTCTTTCCGCCGCTTCCGTGTAAGGGACTTGATGAACCACGTAACGAAAATCACCGGTAGTCAACTCATTGTTATTGATTTTGGTTCTGGCTGTATTCAAATCCATATCCGTACCATCCGGATTAATAGCGATCGCTTCAAGTCCATGCTTAGTCCAACCTGCCAACTTCATCATATTACGCGTACGGCGCAAGTCCCAAAAACGGTGGCCTTCGAAACACAGTTCGATGTTGCGTTCATCCAAAATAGCCTGACGGATCTCTTCACGATTTCCGACTTTCAATCCGTAAAGTCCATCGTTCCCAACCTCGATTCCGGCACGTTGGCGAATCTGCTTCAACATTTCGACAGCGGCTTCCGAATGTCCGGTCTCATTAGCTGCTTCAGCATAGATAAACATCACTTCGGCAAAACGCATCAGGATGTAATCGATGTCATATGTCATCACCTTATCTTGAGTTAATGACAAATCGGCCGCTTTATAAATATAAAAGCCGGAGAAAATGTCATTGTTCACAGCATTCGTATGCGCATTCGGATTTACACCGTACTGATCATCCGGACTACTGACTCCCAGCGCATTATATTGCCTGTAGTCTGCATGTTTTCCGGCCACCGGATATTCCCGGCCATTATATAAACAGACATTATTGAAGCGAGGATCACGATTCTGCCAGAAAGATTTCAGCAAAGCCTGTTCATCAGCAACATAATATTTGCCGCTCGGATCATCATACCGTTTTCCATCCAACATAGGAAAGCTTTTTACAAACTCCCAGGTCGGATTACTGTAAGATTTGTCACGGCTAACGGAAGCCGGGCGGGTCGTGTACTCCCAAGCTGAAGTTTTATTTGGATTCGAGTTTACCACCGGGAAAACGACTTCCGGCCCTTGTTCCTGTATCCAAATATCCGCATAATCCGGAGTCAAAGCTATACCTTTGGCCACACAAAAATCATACGCTTCTTTTGCTGCCACATAGGCTTCTTCCCAATAAGCATTGCCGTATGGATTACTCGGATTGAACTGCGGAGAAGCTTTCAACAAGAGCGTTTTAGCTTTCCATGCTTTGGCAAAACACTGGTCGATACGTCCGTAATCAGCTGAACTTCCAGCGATCTTCTCCGGCAACAATGTGATGGCATGATCCAAATCTTCAATCATAAATTGGAAACACTCCGGAGTAGAATTACGTTTTACATATAAATCATCCGTATCTTTGTCTTGCGGAACCTTTATATACGGGACACCGCCATGATGCAAAACCATCCAATAGTACATATAGGCACGCATGAAATAAGCCTGCCCCAACAAACTATTGGCGGTTTCACTATCCAGCAATCCTTCTTCCAAACGTTTTATCGCTTCGTTGATATGACGGATTTTCGTATATTCCCACTTTTTATAAGCGCTGCCGGTTTCCGTGATAGTCCCTAAATACCAAGGCATACCAGTCACTTGCTCCGAATTACCGTCAGCACTTGCCTCCCAATTGCCAAAACATTCCGAATAAAGATTGTTGACATAAGCCGTTGCCAGGTTGGCATCATGCCAGACCATCGACTCGTCGTAGCTGTTCAAATTCTCGATATCCAACGTATCGCAACTGGTTGTCATTCCTCCCAATACGAAGGCTGCACTTATTACGGCATATTTGATTTTTTTCATTTTCATATTCTTCCTGATTTAAAATTAGAATGAGAAATTAAGACCGAAAGAGAATGTCCGCATCAACGGATAGGAATCATAATACTTCTGCTCCGGATCCAAAAATTCTGTTACATCTGAAATGCAGAACAAGTTAGTCGCATTAGCAAATACCTGTGCATGCGTGATACCTAATGGCCGAAGGATACTCTTCGGCAAATCATAACCGATATTCAAATTCTTCAAACGAAGATAAGCGCCGTTACGCATCCAAAAACTGGTATTTCCTGCTCCTGATTCATACCAGCTGTTACCTACGATACGCGGGTAAACACCATTCGGATTCAACTCAGGGTCGTACACTTTATCACTCGTCCAAATCGGGAAATAAGGACGGACAGCACCACCATGCTGATAGAAACCGCCATCAACACCACCAACAAAACGATCATACTTGCCAACACCTTGGAAATGCACATCTATCGTAATACCTTTCCATTTAATATTCCCTCCAAAACCATAATTGATTCGTGGCGTACCGTTTTCACTCAACAAATTATATGCATCATTGCCATCGATACGCCCATCGGGACCTTCTGTATACCCGTCACCACGTGTATCCTTATACAGAATACCACCCAGATACGGATCACGTCCATATTGTTTGAAACCTTGAGCTTTCAATGCTTCAACTTCAGCTGGATCCGTCAATAAATGATCCGCAATCAGACCGGTCAATATACCGTCAGCCTTACCTAACGGCGACAGGGCATACAAATTTCCTCCTTCCTGATAAGTAGCCGAAACATCCAAGACATCCCAACGGTCACGAGCAAAACCCAAGTTTACATAAGCCGAATAATCAATCGCTCCGTTGGCCGCCTTGTCCATCCAAGTCAAAGCCAACTCACCTCCTCGCCAAGAACGCTCGGCATAGTTTTCAGGAGCCAACGCCTGGCCATACGTGCTCGGAAGCGTCACCGTACGCGGGCCAAGGATATCCACCTCTTTCCGGTAGAAAACATCCAACGTTCCGGACAACCGATTGTTGAAGAAACCGAAATCCAGCCCTCCGTTATAAGTGGTGGAAGTCGCCCAAGTCAGTGTCGGATTAGGAGTATCGCCAGCCACGATCGTATTGGCCAGATTGCTGCCAAAAACATACATTCCACCCGTATTGTACTTCTGCAAATAAGAAAAAGCCGTAATCTTGTCGATCGGGTCCTTACTTAGATCCAAGTCATTACCGGTCGTACCATACGAAGCACGCAACTTCAAGTTACTCAGCCAGTCGGTCGTGTTTTCCATAAACGATTCTTCGCTCAGACGCCATGCTGCCGAAACAGAAGGGAAAAATCCCCAACGATGTCCATCTGGAAACAACGTATTGCCATCATAACGGAAAGAAAACTCGGCTATATACTTCTGATCGAACGTATAGTTAAAACGACCGATCCAAGAAAGACGTCCACCGGTATATTCTTCTGCGTCGCCCCAACGACGTTCGGCATCTTTCGAATAATTGAACATCTGGTCCAAGTTGGCCATCGGTTGTTCTCCTTTGGCCTGTATCCATTCGCCCCCGTTAGCAGCCTGTTCGAATACAACCATTGCATTGACATCATGTTTGCCGAACGTATTGGCATAGTTCACAAACCAGTTGAACTGTTCAGTCCACAACTGTTTAGCCCGGTAATCCAAGTTCTCATAATTCTGGGAGAAATTGAACGTGTTGTATTCATTCAAGTTCAGAGGGGCCGGCAAGAAACGATTGCCTTCAGGATCTGCCTGCTGGAATTTGTAGTTCTTTTGGAAAGTCATGAAACGTTTCCGGTTATAGTCATGCCCAATATAGCTGCCCATAATCTTCGTGCTCAAACCTTTCGTAATGAAATCCAAGTTGAAATCGAACGAAACGATCCCATTCATATTGCGCCGACGAGTCTTCAGATAACGGTTGCCAACAACCTGGTCTACAGGATTCCATCCTTGCCATGAACCATAATCCTGATAAATCGGGTAATCAGTAATTGTAGCAGAAGGTGTCCCGTCCAAATTAGAATAGAACGGAGTTGTCTTCATCGCGTTGAACGTACAACGGTACAAATCATACACAGCCTGGTCGTCATCATCCGAGAACGGCCAATAGAAACGCTTGTCATTCGACTGATTCGCATCCAAATTGACATTCATTTTAATGTATTTGCTCAACTCCACCGTTAAATTCGAACGCAAAGAAAATTTCTTATTTTCCAACGATACATAAGAACCTTCTTCAGCTAAGAAAGATCCCATAACATAATATTGAACTTTCTCGCTTCCGCCTGTCACACTCAAAGAATGTTTTGTGTTCCAAGGATTCTGCCAGATATAATCGTTTACATTATAATTGATGTTGTTGTCACGGAAGTAAGCATATTCCGCCTCTCCGTTCGGCTCTTTCGTGCCTTGGAAACGGGCTACTGCATTTTGGTAATCCAAATCATCGATGGCCGTCCATCTATCCGCAAACAGTTCTTGAGTCGGTTTGCTGAAAGCATAGGATCCCTGATAATTAAACACAGGTTTCTGATTTTTAACACCCCCTTTTGTCGTTACCAACACAACGCCATTACCGGCTGCCGATCCATAAATAGAAGCTGACGCAGCATCTTTCAGGAAGCTCATCTGATCGATTTCATACGGTTCCAAATTATCAAAAGCTTCTTTGTCGCGTATTACTCCATCGATAACAAACAGCGGATCGCCGAACCCGCCACGCATACGAATCTCAGAAGAAGCTCCCATCAGCCCGGAATTACCGGTAATAGTTGCTCCAGGAGCACGTCCGGCCAATGAATTGGACAAGTTAGTATTAGGAATGACCGACAGTTCTTCCGACTTCACATTCGAAATGGACCCTGTCATATTTACCTTTTTCTGCACACCGTATCCAACCACAACAACTTCATCCAATTTCTGTGTATCTTCATGTAAGGTGATTTGGAACGTAGTTTTATCTTTCGTCACTAATATTTCCTGGTCCAAATATCCGATATAAGAGACGAGCAAAGTAGCTCCATCCGGAATTCCTTCCAACGTAAATTCCCCGTCTATATTCGTTATCGTACCGACTCCTGCCCCACCTTTCAGTACAATATTCGCGCCAATAACCGGTAAACCGGTATCGTCGACGATAATACCCGAGATTTTTTTCTTCTGCTGTTGGATTGCCGTCACAATAGGTTCAGAATGGGCATTTCTTTTAGAAGTATCATCCTTCAAGAATACACGGTTATTTACAATCTTATAAG
>ERZ1036455.362-NODE-362-length-14033-cov-17.375304_pt1 | contig 14033 bp, 13 predicted proteins | sample MGYA00514228_ERZ1036455 | MGnify/ENA primary metagenome ERZ1036455 (study PRJEB33795, sample SAMN09464920) | human gut metagenome | host: Homo sapiens | place: USA: Stanford, California | collected 2016-07 | study: EMG produced TPA metagenomics assembly of the... | reverse complement strand
CGGCTTCAGCCGGTTGCCCTGGTAATCGTATCCCCGGGATACCACCAGCAGATAATTGTTTTCCCCGCGCTTGCGGATGCTTGCCATATTGACCACTCCTTTTTGGGTTTCTGACATAAAGCATACCGTCAGCTGTGCTCAATAGCCAGCTCCAAACCCGCTATTCTACGATACCAACGAAAACATTTGGCGTTACCAATACAAAAGCGGCAGCGCCGGTATGTCTCACACCGGCGCTGCCGCTTTCATTCAATACTATGATGGAAACAATACGTTTGACAGCCGTTCCGCCGCAAGCATCCTGCTCTCCATTATACCACCCGTACCCCCGCACGGGTCTTTGGTTCTTTCACCAGGATCGGCTGGCCGCGTTCAGCTCTGCCAGCTTGTAATGCCCCAGCGCTGGCAGGATTCGCCGGATATCCTGCTTATCCCGCACCAGTGTGCTGGCCGCCAGTTTCTTTGGCGCCACCTGCTCCAGCCAGACGTCGATATATTTTGCCAGCGTGATGCTCCGGTCCACAGGCTCACCGGGCGTTCGCTTCACCTCCCGTTCGTAAAGGACCGCCTGTTCATTGAGCCATTTCTCCGTCTGTTTTGCCGTCGGCCCCTTCGGCGGATGCACTGTCTTTTGCGCCGGCCTCGGCCGGTTGCCCTGATAATCGTATCCCCGAGATACCACCAGCAGATAACTGTTTTCCCCGCGCTGGCCGCTGCCGTGCAGTGCCAGTTGAACAGGGCTTTGAAGCATGTGTATCCGCTTCCTTTATTTTCTCTTTTGAACATTGACAGGGATACATACGGGACGATGCTGGAGGAGCTGTGCCGGAGTGCGCCGGAAGAGTTCCAGAAAGCCGTGACGCCGGGGACGCCGGAAAACGAAGCCCTCAGCTCCTTCTTCGGAAAGTTGTTCCGGCTGCCGGATGAACTTCTGTGCTTCCGGAGCTATGTTTCCACGATGCTGGACTTCTATTTCGAACCGCTGCGGCGCAGGAACGCGGAGCACTATGCAGTGGGTGTTTACCGGTTCTTTTCCGACGCCGCCGCACAGGAGGCCCTGCGTGCCGTACTGCCGCCCTATCCCACTTTTGAGTTCCTGCAGAGCCGCCCGGTCATGACGGAATATGTGACGATGCCGGATCCTGTGCAGCCGGAAAAGTACATCCTTGCGGAGCGTGTTGTTTTCTCCAGCCTGGCCGATTTTCTCCACATGGATCTCTTCCGTGGCCTGATGCACGGAAATGTTCCGCGCCGCTGCCACAACTGCAGGAAGTTCTTCCTGCAGCAGAAAGGATACGATGTGCGGTACTGAACCCGGATCGCGCCGGGAGAAACGAAGCGCACCTGCAGGCAGGTCGGTGCGCACAACAAGCAGGCGGACCGGGACAGCAAGACGCCGGTGCAGATCGAATACGAAAACACTTACAACCGTTTGAAAAAGCGGAAGGCACGCGGGAAGATTTCAACCGATGAGTGGAATGCTCTGGTTGCCAAAGCAGAGGATTCTTTTCGGATTTTGAGATGAAGAGAGCATTTGATGAAATTTAATCTGGTACTTAAAGCTAACTGAACGCCCACCGTGAAAGCGTGGGATTAAAACTTTTGTTAGACAAAATTGCAATCAGACAACAAATTTATCATACTATTTTTTCTAACTGCTGCATCCAATTTGTACAAGCATTACATAGATCATTCAAAACCTTTTGAGCGCCGGATAATGTTTTGTCTACGCCAGAAAGATATAGCTTAAGTTTGGGTTCTGTTCCCGAAGGACGGACAATTATTGTGTATCCCCCACTTAAGTGCAATTTTAATACATCGCTTTTTGGTAGACCAGTAGGTGCTGTAGCATAATCTATAATGTTTTCCACGCACCGTTCCGCTATTTTTCTAGGCGGCTGAGTGCGTATGTTTTCCAATAGAGAATCCATTTTTTCCATACCTGTGGTGCCTGCAAAAGAAAAAGAAAGCATTCGATTTTGGTAGTATCCATACTTGTCATACAATTGCTTCAAAACGTCTAACAACGTTTTTCCTTGAGACTTATACCAAGCAGCCATCTCGCAGATCAACATGGCTGCATTTATCGCATCCTTATCACGTACCGACGTCCCACTGAGATATCCACAACTTTCCTCGAATCCAAAAACATATCGCTCCAGTTCTCCACCTTTTTCCAAAAAAACAATTTGTTCCCCAATGAATTTAAAGCCCGTTAACACATTCCGCAGTTCTACGCCATAGTATGCGGCAACTGCAGCCGCCATCTCCGTTGTCACTATAGTCTTTATGGCCACAGGCAATTTTGGCATTGTCCCTAGTGCTATGCGCTGTTTGCACAGATAATCTAATAAAAGAACTCCCATTTCATTTCCGGTAAACAAACGTACGCCGTTATCTATTATAATTCCTACTCCCACGCGATCACAATCCGGATCAGTAGCTAAAAATAAATCCGCATGTACTTTTTGCGCCAGCAGTGCTGCACAGTGCATTGCCTCTGCGTCCTCCGGATTCGGGTATGGGCATGTGGGGAAGTTACCATCCGGGCACTCCTGTTCCGGCACTACCGTTGTCACGATACCCAGCCGATGCAGAATTTCTCGTACCGGCTTGTTGCCTGTACCATTTAATGGGGAATATACTACATGTAGAGGCACACGTGGCCGTACCATATTCATCGAGAGAATCGCATTATAATAGGCTTCAATCACATCATTTTGAATCACATGTAAATTTTCCCCTATGGGAAAGCAATCCTCTTTTCGTCTTGTTTCGTACGGAAATATCGGCTGTGCAGCGATACATGCCTGTATCTGCGAGGCGGCCTCTAATGTTATTTGGCAGCCGTCTGAACCATATACTTTGTAGCCATTATATATTGAAGGATTATGACTTGCCGTAATAACAATTCCGGCGCTGCAGTGTAGATATCGCACTGCAAAAGAGAGCATTGGAGTAGGAGTTAGTTCATTATAATACCAAACTTGAATCCCGGCCTGCGCCAATACTTCAGCGGCTACGGCTGCAAACTCCCGGCTTTTATTCCGACTGTCAAAGGCAATGGCGCAGCTTGGCAAGGGCGAAGCGCTTTTTAGATATTCTGCAAGTCCACGTGTTGCTTTTGCTACGGTGTAAACATGTATATGCACCGCATCTATTTTGAGACGGAGGATGGATCGAAGACACCAGTCCGCAGTAGAGGAGCTTTTTCTCCATTTACGCGGATGACGAAATCACGCAGGAGAATCCCGTGCGGTTCATTGGCGCGTTTGTGGATGAACTGGACGTCAGGGTGTTGGGTTTTGCCCGGTTCCAGCCGGCGGCAACGGGGGCGGCCGCCCTATTCGGTCCGCACGCTGCTCAAGCTCTATCTGTATGGGCACACGAATCGAATCCGCTCCTCGCGCATGCTGGAGCGGGGCAGCCTGAGCCAGTCCTTCACTCTGGACATTGACCCAGATAATATCCCCGACCCGCAGAAATCAGAAGGCGACTGCCTTTCACAAGGCCTGCATCCGGCAAATGGAGGAGCACAAGGGGACCCAGCTGACCTTCAGCGACCCGGACGCCCGAATGATGCCCCACCAAGCGCAGGGTCTGAAGGTCTGCTACAACGTGCAGACCGCCATGGCCCATGAAAGCCATATAATCACCGGTTTTGTGGTGGCCAATCACAACAACGACATGGATCAAACGCACGATACGGTAGAGCGGGCGCACCAAAATCTGGACGTTGAGGCCCCTGCAATCATCGCCGACAAGGGCTGTGAGAGCGCGAAGGACATTGAAAACTGCCTGCTGGACGGATTCATGTCGGACGAGGGATTGCGTTACGACCGGGCAGAACGGATTGTCTCGCCGGATTATCGGTCCGAAAGAATTTTCGACGTGCAAAAGGCCTTCCAAAGAGCGAAAGAAATTCGCGCGTGCCTGCATACCGGCGTCCTGCTGGACTGCTGCCGGAATCCTAAGCTTCGGGTTGAGCCGCAGTTCCAGTCGGTAGAAAGCCGCTTTATCCGCCACGCGCAGACGGCACGGGTACCTTCCCCATGGGGAAGCCGTTCTTCTTTCAGGGGGATCGAAAGAACGGCACGGTTTACGGAAGCCGCGAAGCCTGCCGCTGCCGTCCCACTCGCTGCACGGACGGAAGAACTTCACGGCGGTGAAGTTCGGCGCGCGTGCCCGGGTCATGCTCTTTATCCGTTGGGACGTCGAGCAACAGCGCGAGTGCATGCAGACCAGCGAACACCCCTTCGACACCATCAAGCACTATGACGGCGCAGGCTATTTTTTGTGCAAAGGTAGGGAAAAGTGGCGACTGAAACTGCGCTTATGTACCTGAACTATGACATCCACAGAGTCATCGCCCTAGCGGGCGGCGTGCAGGCACTGATCTTCCTGCCCATACCGCAACTCCACTCAGGCACTCCTATACCCGTTTGAAGGAATAGATGATGGAAACTGAAAAAAGCGGCGCGGAATATGGACTAAAAAGCCCCGTCTCGCGCCGGGTTGAATAACAACAAAACCATCCGTCTCTTTCTTTACCGTGCTCCCAGAAAGGCGGCGGCACAAGCCAAAGCAGTCTGCTGGCAATATGGAGAGGATCCGACATAAGGCTCATGCGGGTATTCTGCATGGGGAATATCCCGCGCTGGACCTGGACAGCCCGTATCACATGCTGAGGGCTCACCATTCCTGCGCATGTGAGAAGGTCCATCAGCTGATGAAAATCATAAGAATCCACTCTATGCGCAAAAAACTACAAAGACACCACAAACTCCCGCCATTGTCATCCCATCGCGCCCAATCTGTTGAAACGTCAATTTTCTTTTGCTCAACCGAATCAGGCTTGAGTCGGTGATATCACCTACATTCTCACCGGCGAGGGCTGACTGTATTTGACTGCCATCAAAGATTTATGCACCAGAAAAGTTGTAGGCTACGCCTTTTCCAGCCGCATCGACATGAAGTTGACCCTATCCGCGCCGGATATGGCTGTACGCCGTGAACGGCCCGGCTCTGGCCTGATTTTCCACAGCGAAAGGAACGTCCAGTATGCTGCGCTGGCCTTTCGGGACAGGCTTGCCGCGCTGGGCATCCGTCAAAGCATGTTCCACAAAGGCGTCCCCTATGACAACGCCGTGGCCGAGAACTTTTTCAGCTGCTCCAAATGTGAGCTCGTTCATTTGCGTCGGTATGTCTCAAGCCGGGCTGCTCAAACGGATATTTTCGCCTATATCGAGACCGTTTACAATATGCTGCGCCCGCATTCTGCCATTGACTGGCTCTCTCCGTTCGCTTTTGAACTGCGTCTGCGTAATCCAGTTGTTGCTTAAACCGAAAGATCTTCCGCATTTCTGTGATCTATTCCATTTTCTGCGCTTCCTACTGTCTATTTTTTTCGGGAAGGGCTCATGCGTCCACTTTTCTAAGCGGATGGTTTGCCAGCACTATATCTTCCGGACACACGATTTCCGCTATCTTCCACCCTTGCTTTTTCTTTTCCAGTATTTCTATATCACCTGGGTTTAATATACCATTATTATGAAAAAAGCCCCTGTAATCAGAGGCTTTTTCGACAGTCTGAAGCCCTAGCTAAGCTGATGATCTGTACTCCATTAATAAACAACAAGTTTTGCAACATCTTGTGCAATGACGGAAATAGTCCTGTTTGTTTCTCTAGCAGTATAATAAAAAAGGTACAAGTCTACTGCAACCCATCTGCAAAAAGTCAGCTTTAAACAAAAGGAGATATCAAACATGAGGCAGAAGACAATTTTTATGGGCGGCTTTCATCTGGAAAGCAACACCTCTAATCCCGTACCTGTAGAATATGAAGATTTTGTCATCTCCCGCGGAATAGATATGTTGCCTTGCTTTTCCGAAGCGACAGCGGTTTTTCGAGAAGCCGGTTATTCTGTTCTGCCTTCACTTTATGCAGAATCCATCTGTGTCGCGGGAGGAGTTCTTTCCCTGAATGCTTTCCGGCATATCGCGATGGAATTACTCGACTCCGTGCCTCTGGATGGTAGCATCAACGGCATATGGCTGTATCTGCATGGTTCCATGCAAGTGGAATTCCTGGGGAGCGGAGAAGCGTTTATTGTTTCCGCAATCCGGGAACGGGTAGGGCCGTCCGTCCCTATCTCCATTGCTCTGGATTTTCACGGCAATATCTCCCTTTCCCTTGTGCGCAACGCAAATCTGATTACGGGTTACCGTACGGCACCGCATGTAGATATTGGCGCCACGCAGGCAATCGCCGCCGCGCTTTTATGCCAGGCCATTCGAGAAAATGTCCTTCCCTGGGCCTCCCTTGTTAAAATTCCTATGTTACAACCTGGCGAAGCTGCAACGACTGATACGCCCCATGTGCGCCGTATCCTTGCAGATATTGACGCAATTCAAAGAATGGACGGAGTGTGGCGAACCTCTTATTTTACCGGTATGTCATGGATCGACTGTCCTCATAATGGCTCCACAATTGTTGTGTGCGGCACCGCTAAGGAACGCGCACCCATTGAATCCGCAATGTGCTCTGCCGCACAAAATATTTGGGAAACGCGGCATGACTTCCAGCTCAGCAGCAACTCTCTGAAAACAGAAGATGCTGTGCGGATGGCATTGGAAAGTCCTCAGAAGATTGTATTTTTAAGCGATTCCGGCGATAATGTCACTGCGGGAGCCACAGGTGATAACGCCTTTATGCTTAAGTTGCTTTATGAGCGGAACGCACAAAACGTATTGGTCGCGGGACTGTGGGATGAAGTGGCTGTAAGTGCTTGTGAGCAGGCCGGGATTGGAGCAGTTATGGATATAACGCTCGGAGCCAGGCACAACCCTGCCGGCACAGCGGTAACGCTTTGCGGGGCAGAGGTCAGACACTTGCATCTGAATTCTTGCGGGCATGCGGACGGGGCCGTGTTGTCTGTTTCCGGTATTGACATTATAGTCAACGCAGGGCGTGTCTCGTTTACGTGCGCACAGGATTTCTCCGAATATGGCCTTGAGTACCGTAATTATCACGTCATCGTCGTAAAGCTCGGATATCTTTATCCCGGGCTTGCAGCCATTCAGAATGACAGCTACATTGCATTGACGCCCGGTTCCGCCATGCTTACAATCCGCAATTTTGATTATCGTAATCAACGCCGGCCTCTTTATCCGTTTGAAGATAATTTTCCCTATGACCCTGCCCGAAATCTATTTTGACCCTCTGCCAAGGCCCGGCAAAGTATCCGCAAGATGCTTTGCCGGGCCTTTTTTCATCCTTCTGTATCAGCTCCAGCTTTCCGGGGACTGAAAACCGTTTCCCAGAATAGCGCTGGCTTCCAGAATCATTACAAATGCTTGCGTGTCCTCTTGATACACAACATCCCGTAACATATAAGTCTGCGCGTGCGTACAGGCACACAAAATCGTACCGCTCTGTTCGCCGGAATAACCGCCCCGAGCAGACAATATAGTTGTCCCACGACGGAGATTCATTTGAATCGCATTTGCCACTTGCACTTGACGGCGCGTGACGATAACCACTACCTCCCTACTCTGTGCGATTGCCATCATTTTATCCAGCATAATCGACCCTGTGATAGAACTGATGATTCCAAGCAGCACAGCATCGATATTTCCGAATATAAGTCCTCCCAGCCCAATAATAACGGCATTTAACATCAAATTGATGCTGCCAATCCTCAAACGCGGAGCCAGACGCTTGATCGATATAACGAGGAAATCCGTTCCCCCCGTAGAAGACCCCCTTTGAAAAATCAGCCCGGATCCAATTCCTACAAAAAGCCCGGTGAAAAAAGCCGCGAGAAATTTGTCTCCTGTATAAACAGGGAATAGTGGGAACAGCACATCCAGCATAAAAGATGAAATCAAAATCGTCTTCAGCGATTTCAGCAAAAAGAGTTTCCCCACAACACGGAAACTGAAGAGAATAATCGGAATATTCAGCAAGATGGATGCCATTCCCAAGGGGACATCAAACAGATGATACAGAATTAATGACAGGCCGGTCACTCCGCCCGGTGCAAAACCCGCCTGGCTCGCAAAAATATACATCCCTGTCCCAAACAATAGATTCCCCACGATATCGTACGCCAAGTCTGTCAAAAATTGCATTCGGCGATACGTCATTCTGTGCATTCTCCTTTTTCACTCCTGCAATAATGCCACAGCACGGTATAGTCGCGCTGTGGCATTGCATGTATCAATGTAGATGCGAAAAATCAGAGCATCGCCGAAACCGCATCCAAAAACTGCGGAAACGCGACGTCCGGCTCCTCTACCTCTGGGAACCACAGTTTCTCCCACTCAAAGCTTACAAAATCACTGTAATCGTTCTCTTTGAGAATGTTCACTGCCGTTCGGATATCCATCTGCCCGTTGCCCACCAGTGCAGGTGTGAATCCCCAAGGGGTCAAGTCAGAAGAGTCCTTCATATGAACATGGTGAACCTTATCCCGCACTTCCTCAAAGGTTTCATGCAGGTCCATCCCATAGCGGAAGGGGTGCAGGCAGTCCCATAAAATACCCACATTGTCGCTTCCGCTTCCATCGATGAGACGGCGCACGATTTTGCCGCTGCAAAAATCATCATGCGTTTCCATCAGGGGCATCACGCCGTATTTTTTTCCCATATCTCCTACCTTCCCCAGAGATTCCATGATCCACTTGTCACATTCCTCTCTCGTAAGGCCCGCGATCTTTTCAGGTGGAATGGACGCCCGATATTCTTCGATAAACGGCTCTGCCTTTGGCCTGTCTGTAAAATTAAGGGGATACGGTCCGCCAAATACACGTACATAGGGACATTCCAAATCCGATGCGATCTGCATAAAATCCTCCGCCAGCTTAAGCTGAGCCTGCAGGTTTTCCGGATCCGGATACGCAAAACGTGCGCTGCTTGAGACGCATGCGACCTGCAGTCCCGCTTCTTGAAAAAGGCGTCGCGTTGCTCCAATGCCCGGACGCTGGAATTCCTCCAGCACCCGCAAATCCTCAGTACCTTTGTAAATACGGAATTCAACACCTGTGTAGCCGCTGCGTTTGGCAAGATCTATCATTTCCTCAAAAGTATAATAGGGACAACCTAATGTGCTGAAACTGAATTTCATGCGTTACCTCCTGTTAATGGTTCTGCCGTGCCTAATGACCGCAGAACGGTGTGTAAAACCTGCGCCCTGTTCACCCTTTCAGGCCCGTTGTGGCGATTCCCTCCACCAAGTATTTCTGAAAGAAAATAAACAGCAGACATGCCGGCAGAATAGACAGCGTTGCCATGGCAAACATTGCCCCATAATCTGAAGAAGCCGAGGGATCGCTGAAAAGCTTTAATGCAAGGCTTATGGTATAATTTTCCGGCTTATTGATGAACAAAAACGCCGCCATAAAATCTTCCCAGCGCCAAATAAAAGAAAAAATTGTCGACGTGACCAGTGCAGGTACGATTAATGGAAGTATGATGCGTCCAAATACACTGAATGGATTGCATCCGTCAATGGCGGCAGCTTCATCCAGATCCTTTGGGATACCGCGAATAAATTGCATGTCTAAAAAGATGAAAAATGCCTGTCCACAAAAATACGGTACGATAAGGGGAAGGAAAGTTCCTACCCAGCCCAACTTGGAATACAGCAGAAACTGCGGCACCATGACCACCTGGAATGGCAGCATGAGCGTAATCATCATGCATCCGAACCAGAAGTTCGAACCCGGAAACCGGATACGCGCAAACCCAAATGCAATCACTGCAGAAGAAAACACCGCACCCAGCGTAGCGAGTCCCGCTACAATAAACGAGTTTTTAAAAAATGTCCCAAATGTGATTTTAGAGAATCCTTTCCAGCCGTTAAAATAATTTTCCAATGTCCATTTATCCGGAAGCAGTTTTGACGCCTCGCGCAGAACCAAATCCGTTTCTTTAAAAGAACTAAAGATCATCCACAGTAGCGGATACAGCATAACTACCGCGAGAAACAGACAAAAAGCATGATACACGATTTTTCCGATGAGCCTTTGCTTCGCCATACCGATGTGCATCCGAAATCAACCTCCCTTTCTGGCGTCTGTCTCATAAAATACCCATTTATCCTGCGATTTGAAAAGCAGTGCTGTAAACACCACAATGATGAGCAGCAATACCCAAGCCTGCGCACAGCCATACCCCATCTTATAAAACTTAAAGGACGTACGATAAATATACACAGCAGAAAAAAGCGTTGTATTCATGGGTTCCCCGCGAGTAATCAGCAGGCTCTGTGTAAAGCAGGTCAGCCCCATAATCGTCTGCATGATTAAGTTGAAAAAAATGGTTGGCGTCAGCATGGGGAGTGTGATACGGAAGAAGCGGCGTACAGCGGTAGCACCGTCTATACTGGCAGATTCATATAACGATATCGGTATTTGCTTAAGCCCTGATAAAAAATTCAGCATTGACGATCCAAACTGCCATACAGACAAAATAATTAAGGTCCAGATCGCCGTGTCCGTGCTTCCAATCCAGGACTTGTCCAGATTGGTTCCGAATATTGCATTGATCAACGAGTTGAGTAAGCCGTCACCCGAAAACATCTGACGCCAGACGATAGCGATCGCCACGCTGCCGCCTACAATAGAAGGCAGATAATATGCCGCGCGGTAAAATGCTGTAAGCCGATTTGTTTTATACAGCAGCATTGCGATCATCAACGAAAATGCCAATTTCAGCGGTACTGAAAACACTACATACATCAGAGTTGCCTTCAGTGAAATCCAGAACTGCTCATCCTCAAACAAGGCAAGATAATTTTTTATTCCTGCAAATTTTGCCGGGGAGAGCACATCATAATCACAGAAAGAATAGTAAAGCGACGCGAGAATGGGGATGACCGTGAAGCAGATAAAACCAATACAAAAAACCCCAATAAATGCATATCCGGTGAGCGTATTTTGCCACCATTTGCGGGACAGGCGCTTTTTCATAACCTCCACGCGCTCCTTTCATTTTCAAGAGTGATCGTTACGCGGGCACCTCATTCCAGCCCCGCTTCAGTTTTATTTAGAGGTCGCTATGTCCATTTCAATTGTACGAGAAGATTTTTTTATCGTAGACTTTTTCTTTTGTTCGTCCAATCTGGCCATATAGACTTCTTCATCCACAGGCACGTTTACCCAGCCGTCCGTCCAGGACGAAAGATAGATGGCGTTGAAAATTTGCACCGCTTTAAGCCCCTCCGGACCCGGAGCAATCAATTCCTCTCCGTAAAGGATTGCGTTGACAAAATTCTGCGTGATTTTTTTGTGCCCGTCAAAATAAGGGAACATATGGTCGGGAACAAACTCTGTAATCCTGGCTTTCGGCTCTCCAAAGCCTCCTGCATATGTAGCATTAAATTCCCGCTCTGATTGTTCAAATTCCCAATAAGTAAATTTAAACTCGTTATTGCCGGTTTCTTCAATTACGACTTTCCCCCGGTCTGCAGTGATTTCTAACCGGTTGCTTCCCTGTGGTTCCCCTGTAGTAGAAATGAACTGGGCCGTCATTCCATTGCCGTATTCGGCATACACCGTAACCGAATCTTCTACTTCAATGGTATGATATCGCCCAAATTGGCAAAAACTGCGGATACGATTGGGAACACCGCATATCCATTGCCACATGTCAAGGTTGTGCGGGCACTGATTAATCATAATACCGCCGCCCTCTCCATCCCAGGTGGCACGCCAATCGCTGGAATCATAGTAACTCTGAGACCTATACCAGTTCGTCACAATCCATGTCATACGCCGCAGTTCTCCCAATTCCCCACTTTTCACCAATTCATGGAGCCTGAGGAAATAAGGATTTGTTCGCTGGTTATACATCATGCTAAATACCTTCCCGGATTTTTCCGCTACGGCATTCATCTCCTCCACCTGTCGGGCATACACACCAGCCGGCTTCTCACAAATCACATGAAGATCGTGCTGGAAAGCACAAATTGCATATTCCGCATGCTGATAATGTGGAACGGCGATTAAAACAGCGTCCACTAAGCCGCTTGCGATCAATTCTTCCGCTTTATCAAACCGGGCCACCGCTTCACCGAATTTCTCTTTTGCCCATTCCAAGCGATTCGGTTTAATATCACAAACAGCCGCTAAAACAGCGTTTTTTACCTCGCCTTCAAAAAGATATTCCGCATGGCGAGAGCCCATGACGCCAATACCAATAATGCCCATTCTAACCTGTTTCATCCGTAGAAGACCTCCAAATTTATAATTACTGTAAAGATAAAGAGACAGTCTGGACTCTTTAGGTATCGCCAAACTGTCTCTCTACTTATAGAGCTACCGGTTTCTTACGTTGCCGAATCCGAGTCAGCCTGCATTTTCAGCAAGGATCTTGTTTGCGCCCTGCATAAATTCTGCAGCAGCGTCTTCCGGTGTCTCGGCCCCGAACAGTACCTTCTGCCGTATATTTTTTTCCAGCTCGAAAATCTCGGAAGAACAAGCCGGTTCCAGCGCTGGAGCCGGCGCGCCGTGCTCGGCGACATATGTCACATAATCAGAAATTTTTTGAGAAACCTCATCCAAATCATTCGCAATGGCTTCACATACTTCGCTGTTCATCGAAACGCCGCGCTCGTTCAACAATACTTTATTGGCATCTATATCGTTAATAATATAATTCAGAGCAGCGGCAGCGGCTTTTTTCTCCGCATCTGTGCCCGAGGAGCCCAATCCTGTCAGCTGAGAAGGCTGTACATAGCATGGCTGACGGCTCTTGTCCGAAAAGGTCGGCTGCATACAGATACCCAACGTCCTGTCTTCGCCCATGGCAGACTGAAGGCCCACGCCCATATTAGATGTTAAAAATGCGTTCCAAGCCTTGCTTGCAACAATAGGTTCCAACTCCGACCCAGTGATGCCAGCATATTCCGACGGATCCACAACCCATTCGGCAGCGCCTGCCTCCGCCAATTCTTGATAGGCTCTTTCAATTATGGTCGGATCATCAAATCCCAGTGCCGTCTGCTCCTCGTTATAGAATTCATAGCCCGCACCGCGAATCGTATTGCGCAGTGTTTCCGCATAGGTGATTTGCCAACAATAGCTTGTTTTGATTCCAGTGGCTTCATATACTTTTTGTCCAATTTCTTTGAATTCTTCCCAAGTGGGTTCCATGCTAATCGTCAGGCCCAATTCTTGCAGCAAACTGGCATCATAGAACATGCAGCGGGCATTATTGCCCATACTCAAGGCATACAAACTTCCATCCACCGTTCCCGCTGCGATGGTATTTGCGTCACACTTGGAAAGATCAATAATTCCGGCCTCTACATACTCATCCAGGGGAATGAGAAGGCCTTTATCAGCGTAACGGGGGACAGCGTCATAGTCTACCTGAATCAGATCGGGCAGGTCTCCCCCGGCTGCACGCGTCGTAATCAAATCATTATAAGAACCGCCATCACAATACTCCAACGCAAACGTGACCTCGGGGTGCAACGCTGTATACATTTCTGTCACAGCCGTTGTACGTTCAGCGCGTACCTGATTGCCCCACCAAGTATATCCCAGCGTAACTTCCTGTACCTGTGTTGATGTGGATGCAGCTTCTTGAGACGACGCGCCCGAGGCCGAGCCTGTACTGGCGGACGATGTCCCCCCGCACGCCGCCAAAAGCAACACCAAAAAGATGGCTGCCAAAATCAGGCTGATTGTATTTTTTAATACATGTTTCATCTTTATCTCCTTACTTTCTTCTGCCGCCCATTTTCAAACGGTTATTCGGCACCTTTTCATCCGCTCTTTTAGATGTACTTACAATCTGTAATTTTACAATTATCAATTGGACAAAATACATAGTTTATTACAACATAGCGCGCTTGTTTATACACATAATATTGCTTCTTGCCATAAAAGGCAATTTCTATAGTTGCGCTCAAACATTTCAAAAATTGCTTCTTTACTCGTTTTCTATTTTTTATATGCTGCAAATTTATTGGTTGATTGTAAAATGAAGTTGGACACCTAAGAAAAAATCCATAGTGATTTTC
>ERZ1036455.336-NODE-336-length-14734-cov-4.428912_pt1 | contig 14734 bp, 12 predicted proteins | sample MGYA00514228_ERZ1036455 | MGnify/ENA primary metagenome ERZ1036455 (study PRJEB33795, sample SAMN09464920) | human gut metagenome | host: Homo sapiens | place: USA: Stanford, California | collected 2016-07 | study: EMG produced TPA metagenomics assembly of the... | reverse complement strand
GTGTGGCGACGCATCGTCACACGCCGGAAATTGAAGAACAGCTCGGATATGCATCCGGAGAAGAAGTCGTGTTGAACTTTACACCTCATCTTGTTCCGATGAATCGCGGAATCCTCGCGACGGAGTATGCAAAACTGAAAAAAGATGTGAGCTGGGAAGAGGTAAAAGCGATTTATGACAAATATTACGAGGATGAGAAATTTATCCGGGTATTGGACAAAGGAATCTGCCCCGAAACAAAATGGGTCGAGGGAAGCAACTATGTGGATATCGGATTCCAGATCGATCCGCGGACGAAGCGGATCATTATGATGGGGGCGATCGATAATCTGGTCAAAGGGGCAGCAGGTCAGGCAGTGCAGAATATGAACCTGATGTTCGGACTTCCGGAGAGAGAAGGGCTTGAACTGGTGCCGATGTTCCCGTAAGAAAAATGAGGTGACCGAATATGACAGTCAGAACAATGCAGATAGAAGATTACGAGGGCGTTCACGAACTCTGGATGACGATCAAAGGATTCGGGATCCGAAGTATCGACGATTCGAAAGAGGGCGTCGAGCGTTTTTTGAAACGGAATCCGACAACCAGTGTAGTGGCGGAGATGGACGGGAAGATCGTGGGAAGTATTTTGTGCGGTCATGACGGAAGAAGAGGGTGTCTCTATCATGTCTGTGTGCACGAGGGATACAGAAGACACGGCATCGGAAAAGCGATGGTTGTACGGGCAATGGAAAAATTGAAAGAAGAGCAGATCAGTAAAGTTTCCTTGATCGCATTCACGGAAAATGATATCGGGAATGCCTTTTGGAATACGATTGGATGGACAGAACGGCTGGATCTGAATTATTATGAATTTACATTGAATGAAAAAAATATCACAGCATTTAACGAACAGTAGGAAAGAGGGATGGATCATGGAAATAATCAAAGGCGGAGTGACCGCGGCGAAAGGATTCGAGGCGGCGGCAGCCCAGGCAGGGATCAAATATCAGGGACGGACCGATATGGCGCTGATATACAGCAAAAAGCCATGTAAAGCAGCCGGAACATTTACAACGAATGTGGTGAAAGCGGCTCCGGTGAAATGGGATCGTCAGGTCGTAGATTCCGGCGTGAAATGCCAGGCAGTCATTGTGAATTCCGGGATCGCAAATGCATGTACCGGAGAGAACGGAATGCAGATCTGCAAGGAAACAGCCGAGCAGGCGGCGCAGACGTTGGGGGTGGATCCAAACGGCGTAATGGTCGGATCCACCGGTGTGATCGGAATGCAGATCCCGATGGAACGTATCAAAGCGGGGATCGGGATGCTGGAAAAGAATAAAAGCGGAGATCTTGCGGCAGGACATGAAGCGGCAAAGGCGATCATGACGACGGACACAAAGGAAAAAGAAATTGCGGTTACATTGGAAATCGGGGGAGAGACCGTGACGATCGGAGGAATGGCGAAAGGATCCGGGATGATCCATCCGAATATGTGCACGATGCTGGCGTTTATCACGACGGATGCGGCGATCACAAAAAAAGCGCTGCAGAGGGCGTTGAGTGAAGACGTCAAAGATACATATAATATGATCTCCGTGGATGGAGATACTTCGACAAACGATACGGTACTGCTTCTCGCAAACGGCAAAGCAAAGAATCCGAAAATCCATTGCGGAACACCGGAATATGAACAGTTCGCAGCGGCGCTGCATGTGGTGAACGAGACGCTTGCAAAGAAGATGGCGGGGGACGGCGAGGGCGCCACGGCGCTTTTTGAAGCAAAGGTGACAGGAGCAGCGACAAAAGAACAGGCGAAAGTGCTTGCAAAATCCATTGTCTGCTCCAATCTGACAAAAGCAGCGATCGCAGGACATGATGCGAACTGGGGACGGATCCTCTGTGCGATGGGATATTCCGGAGCCCAATTTGATCCGGAAAAAGTAGATCTGTATATTGAAAGTGCCGCAGGAAAAATCCAGTTGATCGAGGACGGTGTGGCTCTCGATTACAGTGAGGACGAAGCGACTAAGATTCTTTCCGAACCGGAAGTGACCGCGACGGCGGATATCAAGGAGGGAACAGAAAACGCGACGGCTTGGGGATGCGATCTGACGCATGGCTATATTGACATTAATGCAGATTACAGAAGCTGATCATTCGGCGTATCGGACAGAAGAAGACAGCATCAGAAACGGGAAAGAAAGGGAATACTATGAATAAAAATATGCAGCAGTATCTGGATAAGGCGGAAGTATTGATCGAGGCGCTTCCGTACATCCAGAGATTTAACAGGAAGATCATCGTCGTAAAATACGGCGGCAGCGCGATGGTGGACGAGGAATTGAAAAAACGGGTGATCGAAGACGTCACTCTTTTGAAATTGGTTGGGTTTAAACCGATCATTGTGCACGGCGGCGGAAAAGAGATCAGCAAATGGGTCGGCAAAGTCGGAATGGAACCGAAGTTCATCAACGGACTGCGTGTGACCGACGCGGAGACGATGGAAGTGGCAGAGATGGTGCTTGGCAAGGTCAACAAAAGTCTCGTGCAGCATGTGGAGGAACTGGGTGTCCGCGCGATCGGAATCAGCGGAAAAGACGGCGGGCTTTTGAAAGTAGAGAAAAAATATTCGGACGGAAAAGACATCGGATTTGTCGGAGAAGTAAAGGAAGTCAATGCGCAGATCCTTTATGATCTGCTGGAAAAAGATTTTCTTCCGATCGTCTGCCCGATTGGTCTGGACGATGAATTTCAGACATATAATATCAATGCGGATGATGCCGCCTGTGCGATCGCGCGTGCGATGAAAGCAGAAAAACTGGCATTCCTGACAGATATCGAGGGTGTGTATAAAGATCCGGAAGATCCGTCCTCGCTGATTTCGGAACTCTGGGTGGAAGAAGCAGAGAAATTGATGGCAGAGGGATATATCGGAGGAGGAATGCTCCCGAAACTGCAGAACTGTATCGATGCGATCGAAAACGGTGTGTCGCGGGTACATATTCTGGATGGTCGGATCCCGCATTGTCTGCTGCTTGAGATCTTTACAAACAGAGGGATCGGAACCGCGATCCTGAACGGGGAAGAAAGCAGGTATTATCATGGTGAATAAAAAAATACAGGAAGAAGAACAACAGTTATTTCAGCTTTACAACCGTTTTCCGCTTGTGCTGGATCATGGAGAGGGCGTGTATCTCTACGATACGGACGGGAAAAAATATCTGGATTTCGCGGCGGGGATCGCTGTAATGAGTCTGGGGTATCAGAATAAGGAATTAGAGGAAAGTCTCACAGAGCAGATCAAAAAACTGTGCCATACATCCAATCTGTTTTATCATGAAAACGGCGGAGCGGCAGCGGAAGCACTGAACCGGGTTTCCGGTATGGATCATGTATTTTTTACGAACAGCGGAACGGAAGCGATCGAGGGGGCGCTGAAGACTGCCAGGAAATATGCGGCATTAAAAGGGAACGGGCGTTTCGAGATCATTGCCATGGAAGATTCGTTCCACGGACGTTCTATGGGCGCTCTTTCAGTGACCGGAACGGCTGCTTACAGGGAACCGTTTGAACCGCTGATCCCGGGGGTGCGGTTCGCAAGATTTAATGATCTGGACAGTGTGAAAGCAAATATCACGGACAAGACTTGCGCGATCCTTTTGGAGCCGCTTCAGGGAGAGGGTGGCATCCACCCGGCGACGCAGGGATTTATGGAGGGAATCCGTGCGCTTTGTGACGAACAGGATATTTTGATGATCTGCGATGAGATCCAGTGCGGAATGGGGCGGACAGGGAACATGTTTGCATGGCAGGAATATGGTGTGAGACCGGATATCCTGACGATGGCAAAGGCGATCGGAAACGGGATCCCGGTAGGCGCATTTGCAGTGACCGAACAGGTGGCGGCACATTCCATGAAGCCGGGAGATCACGGAACGACTTACGGAGGAAATCCGCTGGCATGCATGGCGGTGAAAAAAGTTGTCGAGATATTTGAAAAAGACAAGATCGTGGAGCATGTCCGGGAAATCGCGCCATATCTGACAAAACGTCTGGATGAACTCGTGGAGGAAACGGACTGCGTCACTGAGCGCAGAGGAAAAGGGCTGATCCAGGGGATCGTGGTCACAAAACCGGCAGGAGAGGTGATCAACCGTGCGATCGAGGAGGGCTTGCTCATTATTTCCGCGAAAGGAAATGTGCTTCGCTTTGTTCCGCCGCTTATCATTGAAAAAGAACACATCGATGAAATGATCGAAAAATTAAAACATGCGTTACTTTAAAGAAAGTCGTGGAGCTACCGCTTAAGGACGATCTTTAAGATGTATGAAAAAACCAGTCATTGACATATACTATCCGAAAGAGAAGAAAAAATAGTGGAGGTATGTAAACAATGATTGGTTTTTTGATTGCACTTCTTTCCGGTGCGTTGATGAGTGTGCAGGGGGTTTTTAATACACAGGTGACGAAAACGGCCGGAATGTGGGTGTCGAACGGATGGGTGCAGTTGAGCGCTTTTACGGTCTGCGCTGTTCTGTGGCTGTTTACCGGAAGAGACAGTATCGCGGCGATAGGAAAAGTGGAGCCGAAATATATGCTGCTTGGCGGTGTGATCGGCGCCGGGATCACCTGGACTGTAATTAAAAGTATGGCGGCGCTCGGACCGGCAAAAGCAGCGCTTCTGATCGTGATCGCGCAGTTGATCGTCGCGTATCTGATCGAACTGTTCGGTCTGTTCGGCGTAGAAAAAGCAATGTTTGAATGGAGAAAAGTGGGCGGGCTTGCCCTTGCACTGATCGGAATTGCGATCTTTCAATGGGAGCGGTGATGTTTTTTTGAAATATCTATTGTAATTTAGACGGCGATTCGATACAATATTATCATCTGGCATAAAGGGGCTTGCGGTGTGCTGCACTGTGAGGAAAAGAAATGAGCGTCAGAAATTGGAAAAGAGCTGCGGTGTGGTTCATGCTGCCGGCTCTTGTATTGTTATGTTGTACGGGCTGTAAAAAGAAAGAGCAGGATACATTTGCCGAACTGCGGCTGGAGGATGGATCGTCCGGAAGTACGGAGAAGAAAGAAGCGGAAGAGATCGGGAAGTCCGAAGAAAGGACGTCCGGTACGAAGGATCCTGGGACAGAAAAGCAGAGTATGCCGGAGTCCGAAACTTCTGGAGATCTTTCCGGGGACAAAGAACCGGAATTGGTATTTGTCCATGTGTGCGGTGCGGTCGTTTCCCCCGGCGTTTACGGAATGGATGCGGACGCCCGTGTATATGAGGCAGTATCCTATGCGGGAGGACTGCGGGAAGATGCGGCCGGAGAAGCTGTGAATCAGGCACAGAAAGTGACGGACGGGGAGCGGATCTATATTCCGACTCGGGAGGAAGTCGTGAACGGTCTGATCCCAGAAGCGGAAGAAGATACGGAAACGGCGGTCGGAAGTACGGAGGAAAGCGGCGGTGCGCAGACAGGCAGTACGGACGGAAAAGTGAATATCAATACCGCTTCGGCGGAAGAACTGAAGACGTTAAGCGGGATCGGTGATACACGGGCAGAGAGTATTATCCGGTATCGGGAAGAACAGGGCGGATTTCAGAGTGTTGAAGATCTGATGAATGTCGAAGGCATCAAAGAAGGGGTATTTGAGAAAATAAAAGACAGAATTACAGTCAATACAGGAAGTTAGGGAAGTTAGAATGGGTAAGAAAAAAATCTTAGTAGTGGACGATGAAAAATTAATCGTAAAAGGGATCCGTTTCAGTCTGGAGCAGGATGACATGGAAGTAGACTGTGCGTATGACGGAGAAGAAGCGCTTGCGTATGCGAAGCAGTGCGAATATGATCTGGTGCTTTTGGATGTCATGCTGCCGAAGATGGACGGGTTTGAAGTCTGTCAGCATATCCGGGAATTTTCCGATATGCCGATCGTCATGCTGACGGCAAAAAGTGAGGATATGGATAAGATCCTGGGTCTGGAATACGGTGCGGATGATTATATTACCAAGCCGTTTAACATTCTGGAGGTAAAGGCGAGGATCAAGGCGATCATGCGCAGGACGGCAAAGCGGGAGGAAGCGCAGCCGAGCACTGTTCTGGTAAAAGGGGCGATGAAGATCGACTGTGAGAGCCGCCGGGTATTTATCGAGAACCGGGAAGTCAATCTGACCGCAAAAGAATTTGATGTATTGGAACTTCTGGCAATGAATCCCAATAAAGTATACAGCAGGGAGAACCTGTTGAATCTGATCTGGGGAACGGATTATCCGGGAGATGCAAGAACTGTCGATGTACATATCAGAAGACTGCGGGAGAAGATCGAGACGAATCCGAGCGAACCTCGGTATGTGCACACGAAGTGGGGAGTTGGTTATTATTTCCAGGGGTAAATTACATTCTAAAATCAAAGATAAGATCAAGAGTCTGCGGTTTTATGTGATCGTGATGATCATGTGTGCGGCGATACTGCCGGGGGCGGTCGCCTATTTCGGGGTGATCAAAGCTTATGAAGCACGGGCGGTATCGCTGCAGACTGCGGAGATACAGAATCAATGTACAATTCTATGTGATCAGCTGGCAAGCTATCACTATCTGGAGGAACGTTCGTCCGAAGTTATCAATGCAGGTCTGACGCAGATGACCAATATTTACAATGGCAGAGTGATGATCATCAACAGTGATCTTGAGGTGATCAAAGATACGTATGCCCTGGATGAGGGGAAGACGATAGTATCGGAGAATGTTGTGCGCTGCATGCAGGGAACAAGCACCAACTATTATGACAAAGAGAACCATTATATAGAAGTGACGTCTCCGATCACGGAATCCGGCAGCGATAAGATTGCCGGGGTCATGCTTGCCAGCGTCTCGACCGATACGATCGAGGACAGTCTGGGAATCTTATCTTCCAGAGGAAAAGTGATCCTCGGAACGATGTTGATGCTTGTGCTGGCGCTCGCGGTTCTTGTCGCGGATCTGCTTGTGCGTCCGCTTCATAAGATCGCATCGGAGATCGAGGGAGTGACAGAAGGATATGCGGATGAGGTCGCGAGAGTCGATCGTTTTACGGAGACAAAGCAGATTTCCGATGCATTTAATAAGACATTGGCGCGTCTGAAACGGATTGACGATTCCAGAGAGGAGTTCGTCTCCAACGTGTCGCATGAATTAAAAACGCCGCTTGCATCGATGAAAGTGCTCGCGGATTCGCTTGTGACACAGGAAAATGTTCCGGTCGAATTGTATCAGGAATTTATGGAGGATATTGCGAAAGAGATCGACCGGGAAAATGACATTATCATGGATCTTCTGACGTTGGTGAAGATGGACAAGCGGTCGCAGGATATCAATGTCCGGCAGGTGCAGGTCAATGAGATGCTGGAACTGATCTTAAAGCGCTTAAAGCCGATCGCGGAAAAGAAAAATGTAGAAGTCGTACTGGAAAGTTTCCGTCCGGTGACGGCAGAGATCGACGAGGTGAAGATGACGCTTGCGATTTCCAATCTGGTGGAAAATGCGATCAAATATAACCACGCGGACGGGTGGGTTCATGTATCATTGAATGCGGATCATAAATTTTTCTATATCAAAGTTTCGGATTCGGGAATCGGAATCCCGGAAGAAGATCAGGCGCATATTTTTGAGCGTTTTTACCGGGTGGACAAATCACATTCCCGGGAGATCGGCGGAACCGGTCTGGGACTTGCGATCGCGAGAAACGCGGTGATCATGCATCGGGGATCGATCAAGGTTTACAGTACCCATGGGGAGGGAACCACGTTTACCGTGCGGGTTCCGCTCATCTATGTTACGTCGTAAAGGAGGATTGGGATGAGGAAGAAAAAAGGAAGATGGCTTTCTTTTCTTTTTATGATGCTTCTGATACCGGGGCTGCTGGCATGCGGAAAACAAAAAGAACCGGAAGACGACGATTCTTATATTTACAGCCTGAATGAAGATCAGACGGGGATTGTAAAGCGTCCGTATCCGATCGCCGGAGAGGATACGAAAAGTCAGGTGGAATCCATTCTGAAAGGTTTGGAAACGCCGTCCGATGAAATTGAATATACGGACGTCTTTCCGGAGAATGTAAAAATCAGGGAATGGAATGTGCAGGATTCAATCGTGTATGTGGATTTTAACTCAGCCTATCTGGAGATGGAAACCATCCATGAAAAACTGGTCCGGTCGGCGTTGGTCCAGTCACTTTTACAGGCAGATCAGGTGGCGGGTGTATGGATCAGCGTGGAGGGAAATGCGCTGAAAGAGACGGACGGAAAGGTGGTCGGCATTCTGAATGAGGACGATTTTGTGGAAAATACAGGATCTTCCCTGAACTCTTATCAGACGACTACATTGAAACTGTACTTTGCCAATGAATCCGGCAGCAAACTGGTAGAACAGACTGTGGAAGCAAAATATAACAGTAACCTTTCCATTGAGAAACTGATCGTGGAGAAAGTGATGCAGGGACCGAAAAAAAGCGGGGCGTATCCGACGCTGAATCCGGATGCGACGCTTTTGGGGGCAACGATCAAAAACGGGATCTGTTATGTGAATTTTGACAGTGAATTTTTGGACAGCGCCTATGATGTGAAGCCGGAAGTGGCGGTGTACTCGCTGGTCAACTCACTGATCGAGGGGACTCCGGCAAGCAAAGTACAGATTACGATCAATGGGGAAAAGAATGCCAAATACATGGAGATGATCGATCTGTCCCAGCCGCTTCAACGAAATATGGATCTGGTGGAGGAAAAGAAATAGGAGATAGAAATGAAGAGACCGTTGTGTCTGGCTTCGGTTGTATTTCTCGGGATCTGGCTGTTTCTGGCAGGAGGGCTTCAGTTTTCGGAAGATCAGAAGCCCTCGCCACTGGAACAGTATACGCGGGATGGAGACGAGCTTATCTTACAGGGAACGGTATCCAAAAGGGAAGAAAGACCGGAGTATCAAATATTGAGTCTGACGGATGTTCAGATCCGTCACAAAGAACAATTCATAGCAGAATCAAAACTTCTTGTTTATGTCGAACAAATAAGCAATCAAACAACAGAAAAAGAAACAGATTCAGACTGTGTATCGGTGGGAAGTCGGATCCGGGTGAGCGGAGAAGTGCAGTTTTTTGAAGAAGCCAGAAATCCCGGGAATTTTGATCGGAAATTTTATTACAGGAAACAGGGGATCCATGCATCTGTATGGGCAGATTCCTGTCAGATCATTGAGAAAAAGAACGGGGACATTCGCGAATATCTGACCAGATTCCGGATAAAATGGAAAGAACTGCTGATAGAATGTCTCGGGGAAACGTACGGGAATTGTATGAGCGCGATCCTCATCGGAGATAAATCCGAACTGGATGAAGAGATCAAAGATCTGTATCAGAAAAGTGGGATCGGACATATATTGGCCATTTCCGGACTGCATATGTCATTTATCGGGATCGGATTGTACCGGATCTTGAGAAAGATCGGAATACCTTTTTTGCCGGCAGGACTTATTGGAATTACGTTTCTTTTATTGTATACATGTATGATCGGAAGCGGTGTGTCCAGCCAGCGGGCGCTTGTGATGTTTGCCGTCCGGGTAGGGGCGGATATGAGCGGGCGTGATTATGATCTGCCCACCAGTCTTGCATTTGCTGCAGCGGTAATCGTATTTTGTCAGCCTCTTTACTTATTTGACGCCGGATTTTTATTATCGTTCGGTGCGCTTCTCGGCATCGCAGTTGTGGAACCGGTGTTGAAGATTTATTCGGTTGTCCCGGGATTTCTTCGCGGCGGAACTGCGATCCATCTCGTTCTGCTTCCGATCCTTTTATACTATTATTACGAAATACCGACCTATTCGCTTCTTTTAAATCTGGCGGTGATCCCGCTGATGTCTTTCGTGTTGGGAGCCGGGATCTTCGGAAGCCTTGCGGCGCTTTTCGATATGCAGATCGGAAAAGCAGTTCTTTCTATATGTAAATGGATTCTGAGAGGGTATGAGACCGGGGCTTTCGGAAGTCTTTCTCTGCCATACGGGCGGATCGTAACCGGACAGCCGGAGAAGTGGATGATCGTTCTGTATTATCTTCTTTTGTTTGGCGGATGTGCGGCGGCAATGTATGCGTCGGGGAAAATGGCGGTGAAAAAACAAACCGCCGGAACAAAAAAAGCAAAGGAAAAAATGGCGGAGGTATGGTTGGGATCAAGACTGATCCGCGCGTGTATCTGCGCAGGGATTCCGCTGTTCTGTGCGGCTACGCTTCTGACGCATCGGGTAGAGGGAGAAGTGCGGGTGACGATGATCGACGTGGGGCAGGGAGATGGATTTTATCTGAAAAGTCCGTCCGGAAGCCACTGTATGATCGACGGGGGAAGTACCGACGTGTCATCCGTGGGCGCTTACCGGATCGAACCGTTTTTGAAGTCGCAGGGCGTCGGGATGTTGGATTATGTGTTTGTCTCTCATGGGGATGAAGATCATTTGAGCGGGATCCGGGAACTGCTGCTTTCCCAGAAATTTGGCATCCGGATCGGGAAATTGATCCTGCCGGATGAACAGGTACTGGACGGAGCGCTTTTGGAACTGGCAAATACGGCAGAGCAGACAGGAACGGAAGTGGGAGTCATCCATGCCGGGGAACAGTGGTCTGATGGCGAAATGTATCTGAAATGTCTGGCACCCTCCCGGGAGTATGATGGAGAGAGTGGAAACGCGGCGTCTATGGTATTGGAACTGGATTACGGAAATTTTGAAATGCTCTTTACCGGAGATGTGGAGGGGGAGGGAGAGGACGCATTGGTTCAGGCAAAATGTCTGCGGGACTATGATATTTTAAAAGCGGCGCATCACGGATCGAAAAACTCGACGACAAGAGCATTTTTGGAACAGACGCGACCGGAGATCACCTGGATTTCGGCAGGAATAAACAATCGTTACGGACACCCTCATAAGGAGACGGTCGAACGGCTTGAAAATGCGGGGAGCATTACAATGAAGACGCAGGATTTCGGGGCGGTGACCGTGTATACGGACGGAAAACAGATGCGGATGGAAATGTTTTGCAAAATCAAAGATTTTCCGATATAATAGTAACGCTATGAAAAATTTGAATGAAGACTTAAAAACGGGAAAATTAAAACAGGCATATCTTCTCTATGGGGAAGAGAATTATCTGAAACGGCAGTATAAGGAGCGGATCACAAAAGCGCTCCTCGGAGAAGACGATACGATGAATTATGCGTATTACGAGGGAAAAGGGATCAACTTAAAAGAGGTGATCGACCTTGCGGAGACACTTCCGTTCTTCGCGGAACGCAGATTGATCGTATTTGAGAATACCGGACTTTTTAAAAGTGCCGGGGCAGATCTGGCAGATTATATCAAAGATCTTCCGGAGACAACGTGTTTTCTCTTTATCGAAACAGAGGTGGACAAGCGAAGCAAACTGTTCAAAGCCGTGAAAGCAAAGGGCAGCGTCGTGGAGATGAACTTTCAGGATGAGGCGACTTTGAAGCGTTGGACTGCCGGCTGTATCCAGCGGGAGGGAAAGAAGATCACGGAGCGTGATGTGATCTATTTTCTGGAAAAAGTCGGAACGGATATGGAGAATATCACGAAAGAACTGGAAAAGATCTTTTGCTACACATTGGGACGTGACGTGATCGCGAGAGAAGATATTGACGCAGTCTGTGTCACACAGATCTCCAATCATATTTTTGAGATGGTCAATGCTGTGGCGGAGAAAAAGCAGAAGAAAGCGCTGGATCTGTATTATGAACTGCTTGCATTGAAAGAACCGCCGATGCGGATCTTATTTTTGATGATGCGGCAGTACCGGAATCTGTTTCAGGTAAAAGGTCTGATGAAAAAAGGGTATAACCGGAAAGAGATCGCATCAAAAGCAGGACTTCACCCGTTTGCAGCCGGGAAATATATGGATCAGGCAAAAGTCTTTAAGACAAGCGAACTGCGGGAGATCCTGGAAGATGGCGCGGAGATCGAGCAGAGGGTGAAAACAGGTCTTTTGACCGATCATCTGGCAGTGGAGCTGTTTATCGTAAAATATTCAAATGGTTAGTTGGAGGAAGAGAAGTGTCAGGAATAGATCAGAGTAAAATCAGAAATTTTTGTATCATTGCACATATCGATCACGGAAAATCGACGTTGGCAGACCGGATCATTGAGAAGACGGGACTGTTGACAAGCCGTGAGATGCAGTCGCAGGTGCTCGATAATATGGATCTGGAGAGAGAACGCGGGATCACGATCAAATCCCAGGCTGTCCGTACCGTTTACAAAGCAAAAGACGGAGAAGAATACATTTTCAATTTGATCGATACACCGGGGCATGTGGATTTTAACTATGAGGTGTCCCGAAGCCTTGCGGCATGCGACGGAGCGATCCTTGTGGTTGACGCCGCGCAGGGGGTGGAAGCGCAGACGCTGGCGAATGTCTATCTGGCGCTGGATCATGATCTGGACGTGATGCCGGTGATCAACAAAGTGGATCTTCCGAGCGCCGATCCGGAACGTGTCAAAGAAGAGATCGAAGATGTGATCGGGCTGGACGCAGAGGAAGCGCCGCTGATCTCTGCGAAAACCGGACTGAACGTTGAGGACGTATTGGAGGCGATCGTACATCAGATCCCGGCTCCGACGGGGGATGAAAAAGCGCCGCTTCAGGCGTTGATCTTCGATTCGGTGTATGATCCGTACAAAGGAGTGATCGTATTCTGCCGTCTGATGGAGGGGACGATCCGCAAAGGATCGCAGATCCTGATGATGGCGACAGGTGCGAAAGCAGACGTGGTCGAGGTCGGATATTTCGGTGCGGGACAGTTTATTCCCTGTGACGAATTAAGCGCGGGAATGGTTGGATATTTTACGGCCAGTCTGAAGAATGTAAAAGATACCCGGGTAGGAGATACGGTGACAGATGCGCAGCGTCCGTGTGCGGCTCCGCTTCCGGGATATAAAAAAGTCAATCCGATGGTATATTGCGGAATGTATCCGGCGGACGGCGCAAAGTATCCGGATCTGCGGGATGCGCTGGAAAAGCTGCAGTTAAATGATGCGGCGCTGCAGTTTGAAGCAGAGACGTCCATCGCGCTCGGATTCGGCTTCCGTTGTGGATTTCTGGGACTTTTGCATCTGGAGATCATTCAGGAACGGTTGGAGCGGGAATACAATCTGGATCTCGTGACGACTGCGCCGAGCGTTATATACAAAGTGCATAAGACAGACGGGGAGATCATTGAACTGACGAACCCGACGAATCTTCCGGATCCGTCCGAGATCGAATATATGGAAGAACCGGTCGTGAAAGCGGAGATCATGGTGACATCGGAGTTTATCGGAGCGATCATGGATCTGTGTCAGGAGCGCCGGGGCGTCTATCAGGGAATGGAATATATTGAGGAGACGAGAGCCGTGCTTCATTATCATCTTCCGCTCAACGAGATCATTTATGATTTCTTTGACGCGTTGAAATCCCGTTCCAGAGGCTATGCGTCATTTGATTATGAACTGCTGGGTTATGAGCAGTCGGATCTCGTGAAGCTGGATATCCTGATCAATCGGGAGGAAGTGGACGCGCTGTCCTTTATCGTACACAGTGCGACGGCGTATGAGCGCGGAAGAAAGATGTGTGAAAAGCTGAAACAGGAAATTCCGAGGCAGCTGTTCGAGATTCCGATCCAGGCGGCGATCGGAAGTAAGATCATTGCACGAGAGACGGTGAAAGCAATGCGCAAAGACGTCCTTGCCAAATGTTACGGCGGCGATATTTCCCGTAAGAAGAAATTATTAGAGAAGCAGAAAGAGGGAAAAAAGCGGATGCGTCAGGTCGGAAATGTGGAAATTCCGCAGAAAGCATTTATGAGTGTATTGAAACTGGATGACAATTAGAGAGATCAGAAATGAGAGCGGCAGGATATTGCTCTTGCCGGCGATCAAAAGAAAAAGACTGCGGGACAAAGATTGCCGCAGTCTTTTTCAAAAGGAGAACGAGGATGGAGAAAAAGGTATTGGAATTATATGTCCACATTCCGTTTTGTGTGAGAAAATGCGCTTATTGTGATTTCCTCTCCTGGAACGCAGACGCAGCTTGGCGGCAGGAATATGTGGAAACGTTGGTCTGTGAGATCCAACAGGCAAAAGAATCATATAAAGAGTACCGTGTGACAACGATTTTTTTAGGAGGAGGAACTCCGTCTATTTTATCGGCGGAGCAGATCGAACGGATCTTCCGTGCGTTGCGGGAGAACTTTCGGATCGAAGAAGATGCGGAGATCACGATCGAGGCAAATCCGGGCACTGTGACGGCAGAAAAGGCGGAGACATGGAAGCGTGTGGGGATCAACCGGGTGAGTATCGGTCTGCAGTCAGCGGAAAACAGGGAGTTGAAAATGCTTGGACGGATCCACACATATGAAGAATTTCTGGATACGTACCGGCTTTTGCGGGAGAAAGGGTTTTTCAATCTGAATGTGGATCTGATCTCGGCGATCCCAGGGCAGAGTGTAAAGAGCTGGGAGCGGACGCTTCGTAAGGTGGCAGACCTTTCTCCGGAGCATATTTCGGCATACAGCCTGATCGTGGAAGAGGGAACCCCGTTTTATGCGTGGTATGGAGAAGAAAGTAAAGGGAAGAGATCACAAGGAGCGGAAGCAGATCCGGACGGAATCGATGGATGGAAACGACTCCCTCTTCCGGATGAAGAAAGTGAGCGCAGGATTTATGAGGAGACGGAAGAGATCTTAAAA
>ERZ1036455.330-NODE-330-length-15123-cov-27.224516_pt1 | contig 15123 bp, 10 predicted proteins | sample MGYA00514228_ERZ1036455 | MGnify/ENA primary metagenome ERZ1036455 (study PRJEB33795, sample SAMN09464920) | human gut metagenome | host: Homo sapiens | place: USA: Stanford, California | collected 2016-07 | study: EMG produced TPA metagenomics assembly of the... | reverse complement strand
ACTTTACGGTGTTGCCAGGGATTCGATCTGTTGGTGTTATGGGCGATGGTCGCACGTATGACTATGCGATTGCTATTCGTGCTGTCACCAGCATTGATGGGATGACCGCTGACTTTGCTCGTATTGACTGGGCTGTGTTACAGGAGATTTCGAGTCGGATTGTTAATGAAGTGAAGCACGTTAATCGCGTACTTTACGACGTGACGAGCAAACCGCCGGCAACCATTGAGTACGAGTAAAGGGTACGTGATAATAGGAACCAGAATGTTGATTTGACAGCGTATTCAGAGATACGGCTAGCGGGAAGTATGTTCCTGCCAAGATCCCCACTGATAATTGGACGTGTAGTCTGATTGTTGGCGGGGATTTTGTTTTCAAGGCGTTTAGAAGAAAAATGAAATAATTAATTTTAGATTGTTTATGAGAGCAGATATGACTTTGTAGGTATATTACAGTTGAGGCTATTTTTCGATGTTAACATGTCTGCTTCTTCCTCCTCTGTTAGATATCAGGGGCGAGTGAGTGGCTAACGCCGGCCGTAATCCAATTGTAATTTGCGTGATGTGGACAGATCGTAAATTATTTTCTTGTAACCTTAATCCTGATAGTGCAAAATAATAAATGAATAATATTGAGGGGGTTGTGGTTATGGGCTCTGAGCAACAAGACGAGGAAAAAATTAAAATTTACCGTGGTAGCGAGATACCACAGGAAACGGATTTATCTGTTTTTAGAACAGAGTTTGGAAAATATATGCAAAGTGATAATTTGAACTTTTTATTTGGATCTGGTTGTTCAAGTTTATTTGAAACTGACAAAAATGGTCGGAAAAAGCAGGTTGGTATAGATACAATGGCCGGCCTTTATTCTGAATTCAAACGCGAAAACCCAAATTTTAAAGTTGGTGATAAAAACCTAGATGATCCTGATTTTGAAGGTAATCTAGAAAGGCTTATGGATATATTAATTTCATTGAGAGAAGCTAAGAACTATATAAAGACAGAAAATGATCCTGATGAACAAATGAATGATGTGCGTAAGTTTATCAAGAAACAAATTAAAAAGAATGTCAATAGTAAATCTGTCATCAAACTTTATAAAGAGTTTTATATGCGCACGATTAGAAAGTCCCGACAAAACCCAATTAATGTTGTAACAACCAATTATGATTTATTTAACGAGTTAGCTCTAGATAGTCTTGGCTTTTTTTATAATGATGGCTTTTCTGGTACCTTCAGAAGAAGATTTAATCCATTAGTTTACAACTATATATATGCTAATAATATGAACTTGAACAAAAGCATTTGGAATAGGGTAGACAATTTCTACAATCTCTTTAAGATACATGGTTCGGTTTCTTGGGAGAAGCAGAATGGCAATATTTATGAAAAAGATCCTGAAAACATTGAGGCTGAAAATGTTATGATTTACCCCACACCGTTAAAAGATAGGAGTACTTTGATGGTACCTTATTCGGACTTGTTCAGAAACTTTCAGAATCATTTAGCAAATCCGAATGCGGTTTTAATTACCTTAGGATACAGTTTTGGTGACGATCATATTAATCGAGTAATCCTTAATAATTTATCAGTACCTTCTTTTAGACTAATTATTTTTGGAGATACGGAGACTAATAAAGGTGTTGATGGACAAGAAAGAGAGTCAAATATTCTTCGCCTTCTTAAAGCTCATGATCCAAGGATTATTGTGGTTAACTCAGAAAACAAGGTCCATTATTTTGAGAATTTTATTAATAAAATTATGCCTAATCCATTAGTTGATGTACAAGAAAATCAAAAATTATCAGAGGCAATTCAAAATATAAGTTCAGCGTTACAGGATGGTGACAAACTTGGGAAGTAGAACGATTGGAAAATTAGTGTCCATTCGTAATGGACAGATTATTGCTGAAATTTCATCAGACCTTGGAGAGTATGTTAACACTCTGGATGGCATTAATTTTGTAGGCGAAGTTGGAAGCTATGTTACCATTCATGATTTTGATAGAGATGTTATCGCCGAAGTTAGTGGCATTAATGAGGAACTTAAGAATGGTTATCAAAAATTTGAAAAGCCTAATTCTGTAAAACAAGTTGCTTTAAATTTGCTTGGTGAAATTCATAATGATACATTTACTTTTGGTGTAACCCGATTACCACGACTCTTTATGGAAATCAATTTAATCAGTACCCAGGAACTTGATACTATCCTAAATGTCAACAATGCAGAACCATCAGTTGGGGACAGTTCAAGTGAAACATATATTAATGCTTTATCAATTGGAAAGTCTATAATATTTGATAATTACCAAGTCAAAATTAATCTTAATAATTTTTTTGGCTATCACTTTGCTGTTTTTGGAAATACTGGTGCTGGCAAATCAAATACTATTGCAAGGATCATACAGAAAATATTTTCTAAAACAAATCGATCTGCTAGTGGGGCACATATTATAATGCTTGATTCAAATGGAGAGTACGATAAAGCATTTAATAGGATCACCGTAATCAATCCTGAAATTCGATACAGAAATATTAAGGTTGGTAACTCAGGCGATTCAACAGAAACATTTCAGATACCAGTATGGGCGCTGAGTGTTGATGATTGGGCTATTTTGTTGAATGCTTCTGAGAAAACGCAAATACCGGTTTTAAGAAGAGCCATTCAGATTGTTAAGGCATTTCATTCCGATAATAGTGAAATTATTAATAAGTTGAAAAACCATATTATTGCTAGTACGATCATTGGAATTGCAACTAACTCAGATAGCTCACCATCAAGCAGTGATAAGATGAAGAGTTTAATAACTCGGTATTATACAGATGAATTGAATCCCCAAACTATTATGCAACTTAAAAAGCCTGTCGAACTGGGGCAAAAAGGCAAAAAATCTAGAATAACTTTAATGGAAGCTGTATCTACTTATTTTGGACAGTTTGTTGTAGTCGATGAACTTATTCAATTATGTCAGAATTATATTTGTGAAGCAGATTTATTTACAAGTATTAATCAAATTGAAGATGTAGTTTTTGATTTTTCGGATTTTATTGAAGCTATGAAATTTGCTGTTTTATATGAGGGCAGTGTTAGCAGTCAAAGAGTTCAGGAATATACTGCCCCTATGGTTTCCAGATTACAGTCATTGAGTGAATCAGCTATGGGAGCGATTTTTGGCAAGACTGTTTTTTCAACAACAGCAGATTTCGTAGATCATCTCGTAAGAGAAAAGCAGTTAGTAAACATTGATGTTAGTAGCATGGATGATTCCACGGGTGAAGTTTTTATACGAGTGCTTTCTAAGATGATTCTTGATTTTCAAAAAATACGTAAACAACAGACTCATATTGGTACTAAATTGAATGAAAATGAAGAGAAAGAGATTCAAACAGAATCGATTTACCCAATTAATTTAATTATTGAAGAAGCTCATAGATATGTTGCAGAAAATAGATTTCATAGTGAATTAGGGTTCGATATCTTTGAACGTGTGGCAAAAGAGGGCAGAAAATTTAGATTCTTGCTAGGTATATCTTCACAACGGCCCAGTGAACTTTCTCGTACTGTTGTTTCACAATGCAGTAATTTTATAGTTCACCGAGTTTAGAATCCTGATGATCTTAGTTATATTTCTAGAATGGTTCCTTATATTAATAAGGGAATTATTGATAGATTGACCTATCTTAAAACTGGATCTGCACTGGTTTTCGGAACAGCAATTAATATACCGACTTTGACCGAATTTGCGTCAGCTAATCCTAAAACAGATAGTGATAGTGCTGAAATTTCAAAATCATGGTTTCATTTGAAAAATAAGACCGATTAACGACATAAATTCATATACTATCGTCATGATATTTGATGCACATCATGGTTAAGCTAGTAGCTGGTAAGTTAGCCATGAAATAAATTCGTTTCATTCATTGTCCCGTTATCGTTGTACGATAAATTAGCGGGGGACTACTTTGATTACAATGTTTCTCGTGCTTTCTTGATAACCTACCAGAGGCACATCGTGGTTTACCGTTTACAGAAAGCGCTTCAGTTATCGTTTGAGTTTTTTACGCCGGTTAGGGACGCCGCTCAGCCCTAACAACGACTGGGTGCAACTCGCCAACCAAATTCTTTGGTCCAAGTTGGAAGAGGCTTATCAATTAGTTTTCTCCTCCAAAGCTGGTCGGGCGGGCAAACCGTTTCGTGAGCTTTATGGCGCACTCTTGATTAAGCAAAAGGCGCACCTGCTTAATGAAGCCCGGCTTAACTTGGAAGCTGATATCAAGCAATTAGTGAAACAGCTTCACCGAGCGCCGCCACAAACGTACAAACACATTGCCCACCAAGAATGGACGGCATACTCACGCAAGCCTCGACGATGGGCAAAAACAACTCGAAAGCAAATCAAAAAACAGCTTCAATACATTCGCCGTGACCTACGCTATGTCGATGAACGCTTAGCCCAAGGCGGCGAACTGACGAAGATGCAAAAAGAACGACTTGCGACGATTCGCAAGGTTTATGAACAACAAACTTTCATGTACGCTCATCACACCCACCAAGTCGATACTCGAATTGTCAGTTTGAGTGAACCGTTCATTCGTCTGATTAAACGTGGCAAAGACAAGGCTCCAGTTGAGTTTGGCCCCAAGATCAACTGCTCAATCATGGATGGCATCGTTGACATTGAGCATTACTCTTATCAAGCTTTTAATGAAAGTGCCGACTTGAAAGCAACCCTCAATCATTATCAAGATGTTCACGGTTACTACCCCGACATTGCCTTGGCGGAAACGACAGGACCAAGGAAAATATTACCTGGTGTAAGAAAGATCACATTGCGCTTAACGGTCCGCGGTTTGGCCGAAAACCCAAACACGTTGATCCCTAGAAACGTCACGATGATCAGAAAGCTGAGAACCAACGCGGGGCGATTGAGCGTGAGTTCGCCTTCATTAAAGCTTAGATGGGATTAAATGTGGTAACGACCAAAAGAGCAGAGACAATTGCGGTCAGCATCGATTGTGCAGTGGTTGTGGCCGATCTGATGAATTATCTGCGAATGTTCGATAGACCAATTGCACTAGACGCTAAGAAAGATAGCAGACACTATCGAATTAACTATCAGGTGATGAAAGATGCCAACGATTTGACCTGCTAATGTACCAGCCACTAGCTAGCAGTTTTAATTAGTAGCTTAGCGATTGCTGAAGACGTATTTGATTAGGTTAATTGGAACGGAATTAAATGAATTAATTAGCTGAAGATCGGCGGCAAAAATCGTTGATTCTTCGGCTTTTTGTTTAGAAAAAATTCTTTACCAATTAAAAAAATCACTTCACTCCAGTTACAGACGGGTACAAAATCACGGTCGCTAATTCTGCATCACTCGTCTTTTTTGAAAACACGAGGTACATTAGTTGCTAAATATTAATCATTAATATATCTTTAATGACGTATTAATCTGGTGTATACTGTCACTAGATACCTACTAGGTGTCCAAAAACACATTTGGAGGAACCCATTAATGAAAAAGCGCAATATCAGTATGACGGTTGCGACCAGTATATTACTGGCGCCAATGGTTTTAGGCTTAGTCACTAGTCAAACGCCAGCTACTGTCACGCATGCGTCGAGCGGTGCAGTGGCTAAAGCTTCAAGTTCCAATGCGTTGGCTAATTGGATTGCCAACACACCAAGCCATATCAAGCAGCAAATTCAATCGCAAGGAATTGATCCTAGCAACGCAAAGGCAGCAATTTATACAATTCAGTGGGGTGACACGCTTTGGGGAATCAGTCAAGCCACAGGGATTACAATCGATCAGCTAGCTACCGATAATCACATTGCTAATCGTGATTTGATTTTTGCTGGTGCTAAATTAACGCTTAATGGCTCAGCTAAGGCTCAGAGTTTTGTGCAAAACGCTCCCGGTCAATCAGTCGATTCGAAATTTTCCGTTGCTGGTAATACCGACAAAAATGGTACAGCTTCGGCAACAACCACCGGCACAGGAGTAAACACTAGCCAAGGCACCAGCAGTACTGCTCCTGCACCTTCAAAGTCAGGGACTTCTTCGATTTCAAGTACTAGTCCAAGTGGTACAGAAACATCAGGTTCCGGTATTGGACATGATGCTGGTGAAGGTTCCAGCGCTGTAAAGCCGTCTTCCCCAAGTGCGGGCTCGAGTAGTAGTTCGAGTGCTGTAACGCCATCAACATCTGCCGCTAGTTCTAGCACCAGCTCTAGCGCTGCAATACCATCGATACCAAGCGCAAGTTCCAGCAATAGTTCTAGAGCCGCAACACCATCGACGCCAAGTTCCAGTAGTAGTTCTAGCGCTACAAAGCCTTCGACGCCAAGCGCAAGTTCCAGTAGTAGTTCTAGTTCTGCAAAGCCATCAAAGCCGAGCACCGGTTCCAGTAGTAGTTCTAGTGCAGAGAAACCGTCAACACCAAGTACCGGAAGCGGCAGTAGCACGGCTCCATCCGAACCATCAACGCCAACAGGTCAAGAAGCCGATGTCACTATCAAAGCAATTACGAGTGACGGAACAGTTATAAAGACAGTTACCCTGAGTGGATTCAAGGTTGGAAGTCAAGTTACTGAGTCATCAGATGTTGTAGCTACTTATGGTTACGATTTAGCTGATAGTAATAGTAAGACAGTAACAGTAGGCCGTACAGGTGCAACAATCACTTTTGTTTTCAAAAAGAATGATAGTCCGTCACAAGTAGGCAAAACCTATAAGCCAAATGTAGAGCACATCAAAGAACTGGTTATGGCTAAATATAATTTGGCAGCCAAAGGAAAATACTGGGGTAAGCCGGCCGGCAAAGCAGGTGCTGACGGAACCATTATTGGAAATGATGGTGCATTTTATATGCCAGTTCCTGAATGGTGGCCAAAAACGAGCAACCCAGATACCTCTGATGAGGAAATTGCTGAATCAATTTACCTGACTCGGGTTGTTCAGAGTGAAGAAGACCCGACTTATGTTTCTGCTGTGATTGATACATTGACGGCAACCGGCTCCACTACTATTAATCCAAATGGTACTGTTTCTGGTAGAGTTGAAGTATACATGCACATGACTTGGTATCAAAAGTTCTAAGTGTTAAGCTTTTTGACAGCAAACTAATTAATAAACAAGATAACGTATCCCGATGTGGAAATCTCAAAGAAGAGATTGCTGGTTCGATTCCAGTACGGGATCTAACTTTAAACATTTTGTTTGCAACTAAAGACTGGTAGTCACACGACAGTTTACGATATGGCTTTCTACTATTTGCCAGGAAGTGTGATGAGCGGCAACAAATACAGTGATTGAAAAAGAGATTTTGCAATAAGGCTATAGAAGCTGGACTTCTATTTTAGTATCCTTTGTATGAATTAATGTGCATCTAAAAAGCAGCGAATAATTCCGGCGGCCGGCAAGAAGCTGCTGGAATTATTCGCTGCTTTCGGTTGGTGTATAGTTGACAGAGTGTTCATTGTGGCAAGTTGCTCACGTTCCATTGATGTTGTTTCGAATTGATCATCTATTACTAGATATCAGTTTTTAATTGGTCGATCGGCGCAATTCCCACAATTGTCCCGTCTTGTGACCGTGTAATTACCGATATCTGATCCGATTGAGTTTACCTGAAATTCATACTCTACCCTTATCTTTGAAATTGCTTATGACAAGACCGGCTTCACAAAATTTGCTAAATGGCGGTGCTTACCGAACATAATTACTTTTTTACCATTCGTAGTGATTGATAGATAACTGCTCCGAGATCCAAATAACCCTAGATGATTCTCGCTCAGATTCTGATTGCAATGGATTGCAGTGTTTTTACGCCGCCCCTTAGCTACAAGAACAGCTTCATTTAAGATTGAAACGGAGAAATCAGTGCTTCAGTATTCGCTTTGTATACTTTTGACCTGGTTTATCAAAATCGATGACCGTTTTTTTAGAAACCGGGGTAACCATAAAGACGACATCATCCGGGTCTTTGGAAGAAGTATAAACATAACCAGCAAAATACTGTTTTAAAACTTTAGTAGGCGGAATGATTTGCACATGATCATCCCATTTTGCATCAATATTGAGGATATCTTTAACATCGCTTAGACGCTCACCTTCCACTTCATTTCCAGAATCATCCATCAGAAGTTGAATTTGTCCCTGAACAGACTCCTTGTTTCCATACTTTCCAAGTTCTTTGTCAGCTTTCTTCTGTGCCTGAGTCAGAGAAAGATTTGCAAATTTTGAAAAATCGCCGTTAGTATCATAGCTTGTGATTTTGCCATTTTGTAGCAGAAAAATATGCCTTGTCTCGGCGTCAGTAGAGAGCACGCCTCTAGAATTGGAAAGTTCGTACCAAAGACTTTTTGTTGGGCTTCTCAGTGACGAAAGCAAGGTTACTTTCTGTTTACCAAGGTTATTCGAACTTGTAGCACCGCCGTTACTCGAACTCCCACCTTCACTACAACCAGCAGCTGATAAAGGCAAAATGACCAGTAACATAGTCAGAAAGATCGTTTTAAGTTTCATTCTTCTCCTCCAAAATACAAATATTGTAAATAGCATAAATTAAATAATGAATTGATTGTCAAAAAATCAAACAATCTGGTAACCACTTCCCTCACAAACAGATCATTGGATACATAAGCAACAGTACAAATATATCACCAAATCCCTGTCCTGAACACAATTAATCCCGTAACGTGGCATTAAAGCTGCTTCTATGGGAGGAATCATTCAGTGTTGATGAATATTGGGAGAATTGTGAGGGAAAGACGTCAAGCGAAGGGTATGACTATCGAGCAGTTGGCGGAAAAAGCGGATGTTTCTGTATCGCTAATTTCCCGTCTAGAACGTGAGCGTGTTGATAACATTAAATTGGCCAATTTAGCAGCGATCGCAAATGCACTGCAACTGCAGATGGCAGATTTTTTCAGAGACTCGCGTTTGCAAACCCCTAAAGTTGTTGAGCTGTTGGACTACTTGGCCGAGCAGCCTGAAGAGAAACGTGAAGATGCCGCTGCGCTCATGTTACGGCTGATGAAGCTATAAATCGTAGGTAGCGACAATTTGATGGGCAAGTGCTTCAACACCACTAGATTTGTGAGCGTGATACAAGTCAGCGAGATTGATAGTCTTGTCCGGTAACTCAAGTGTCAACAGTTTAAAGCAGTGGTAGTCAAGACCATACTTTGCGCTGACAAATATTTCAAATTTCAAATTCTGTAAATCGAGCAGGGTTTGTTCTAGATTCATAGCGATTCCTCCAAAAACAAAAAATAACCTCAACAATTGCTGTTGGGGTTATTTTAGTCCGCTCAAAAACTGAGATAAAGTCTTGTTAGCGAGAGAAATTTGTTCGTATTGTTAATATTATGTATCTTGTATAGAACAAATTTTAAACAGGCTGTCAAGCTTCGTCAAGATTTTTTTGATTTGCGTACTTAAAGTTTTGCCTTCCTTTATAAGCGGAGCATGGTACAGTATGAATATTAAACCGATTTTGTCTGGCAAAATGCAGATACATTTATTTGAAGTTGCCCAGCAAAAGATGGAGGATTACATGGCTTCGAAACCAATCTACACTTTTTACTGCAAGTTACATGAGGTCCTACCAGAGACGTGGCGGTTGATTCAACTTCCTCAGAATCGAAGCGTGGCACAGCTTGCCTATGCTGTGATGACAACCTTTGAGATGCAGGCGCGTCATCTGTTCAATGTGACGGTTTTTAAAGATCCTTCAAATCAAAACTCTTGGCGTCGATCTGCAGATGATACTGTTTATACGACGGATGTTGACGAAGACCGAGAAGTTTATGGTTCAAGTGTGGCCGATGCGGTGGCTACTCAGATTGACAGTGTCTTTGCGCCGGGGCATCGTGAGGCGGTGCTAAATTACGATTATGGTGACGGGTGGAAGGTTAGCATTGTGCTTGTCGACATTATGAATGATCCAGAGCTTAAAGTGCGGGACTTGCCACGGGTAATTGCGGGCGCAGGTTACGGCATCGTTGAAGACATCGGTGGCACATATGGCTTATACCAGTTGGAGGATGCTTTTCAGAATCCAACTTCTGGCACTGATCATGATATTGAAGAGAAGCAAGCTATGCGCGAGTGGTTTTGGCTTGATGATTTTGATATGAATGAGTTTGATCGCGATGAAATGAATAGCCGGCTCAAAAAGATTCCCGGTATTTATCAGCGAGCGTATGAGAAATGGAAAGCACCGACTGCGGCTGAGGCTCGCTTGATCATGCGGGAGAAGTAGGGCGCCCTTTTGGTTATTGTGTGGAGTAAGGCTGATGCGCTAACAACAATGTCGGGACAAGGGGCTCTTATGCTGGTTCTTAATATCAAAGAGAGATTGAACAATACCCTCTGCATATCACACCAGTACAAACATTTACGTTAGACGATTATTATTTCGAAGAGTCGTAAGCATCAAGTAAATAGGGCACTTTGCGTTTCAGACCAGTCGCCATAAGACGAACACTGTTTAAATTCAGCGCACATAAAAGCCGCCAGTCGCGTGCATTTGCACAAAACTGGCGGCTTTTTAATGAGACCCAATTGGATACGTTGAAAGTAAAGGTAAGAATTTAAAATTGCCATTTTGAGAATATAAGAAAAGATGCTTTATTAAATAAGTGATGATCAGTCGTTTACGCATGGTCATCACTTACTGTCCTTTTGAATCAACGTGTTCACGATCTTGTGGAGTGCCCGGATAACTTCTGGATCCTTAATCAAAGCGATTGAAGAAGCTAGTTTGGTTGTCTCATCTCCGTCTTCTGGAAAAGTGAAGAATTCTTGATAACTGACGTCTAATCCGGAAACGATGCGTTCTAGTGTGCTCATTCTGATGTCGCCGCGGCTTCCGCGCTCGATTCTGGCTAGCATGGAAACGTCCATGTTGGCTTTTTCGGCTAGTTGTTCCTGGGTCATGGATTTGCTGAGTCTTAATGCGTGAATTCTTTTGGCGACTTTTTCCTGTAACCGCATCCCTTAACCCCCTATCTGCCTTGCTCATAACATCAACGCTACCTGAGTCCGGATTGAAGGATTAGGGCTAAATAACACATAATTTTAAAAAAAGTGGACTTATTAGACCATAAAGCTTTATAATATTATTTGTGGTTGACAGATGATGTGAGGAGCAATTGCCATAGCAAACCTTTTTATTCACTGAAATCGTCGAAAGAATAAGGTTTGCGCCACTGTTGGGGTGGTAGTGTATATACTTTCAATCATGTTGCCAGCTGCAAGTCGTAGGCAGATCAAGCCGGCTTTTTTGAACGCATCATGAAAAGCATATGGGGATGTTCTTTTTTCGACAAGATGCTTACAAAACATAACAGTCTGTGTGGCGACAATTTTCGTGTGGGGCGAAGATTATCGCTGCCGTTCGTATATCATTAGTTTATTTTAATGGCTTGCAGGATCTGTCTTTTCCTAGTAAGTTGTGCCTTGAATATCCTGTCTATGGCGGGATATTCTTTTAGTTTACGCTGGTTTTGATCATTGTGAATTTGTAAATTGATTCTGTAAAAAAGATTTGGTAACTTTTACAAAAATTGTTGAATAGTTTGTATAAAGAAATCGAAAATAGAAGTATAATAACATTTGTATTTAATATTAAAGGATTTGGAGGAGTACAAATGGGAACAACGAAGCGGCGAAAATTTTGGACAGCGCTTACAAACAACGAACATAAGGTGACATTGGTTCATAGTAAGCATCATGGCTGGTTGGCAATTGGATTAACGTTTTTTGCAATGGGGACTGCAGGAATCGCCTTGTCAAGTCAGGGCCAAGTGGTGCATGCAAGTGACCAACAGCCTGCAACACAGCAAACAGCGACCAATCAGGGCCGAGTTTGGAAAGTTCGTCCAGTAAGCCAAATCGAAGCACAGATTAAAGCTTCCGGGACGGGCTCGACGAATTACAACATTCAATGGGGTGACACGCTTTCAACGATCAGTGAAGCGCTGAATCACACCGGCTTCACAACATCAGTAGCGCGACTGGCAGCCATTAATCGGATTGCCAACGTGGACTTGATTTATGCCGGCGCCAAGTTATCCCTGCAAGGTAGTGGTGACAATGCGACAGTAACGACGCAAGACGTCTCGGGAAATAATCAAACATTTAATTTAAATCCAGCAAAACCGGCTACCCTTACACCGGCGCAACAAGCTGAGGCTAAATATACTGTAGTTGGCGGATCAACTGGCGGCACTTCAACTGGTGGCGCGTCATCTGCTCCTGCTGTCACACCTAATCCTGGAAGTACCGATAAGGATGCCCTCCAAAAACAACTGGAAGCGATCCAAGCGGCGAAGGATAAAGCAGAAGCTGAAAAAGCAGCAGCCGAAAAAGCCCAACGTGAAGCAGAAGCTAAGTTGACCGCCTTGTTGAACAACGAAAATACGGAGACATTGGCGCAGTTGCAAGCCAAACGAACCGCGGCGCAAAGGGAAGTTGATGCAGCCAAAGCTAAAGTGACGGCCACGCAAGAAAAGCTTCAAGCCGCTCAAACAGCAGCACAGCAAGCACAAACAGCTGCTGACCAGACAAATGCGGCAGTGGCTGCAAAACAAGCCGCCGTTGATCAGAGCACAGCCCAAGTCAACAGCGTCACCACACAACTGAGCGATTTGCAGAATCAACTAAATACGCTGGCAGACCAAGTGAAGACCAACCCAGATTCACAATCAAAGGTTAATGAAACAAAAGCCCAGTTGGCAGTTGCACAACAAAAGCTGACAAGTTATGAAGGCCAGTTAGCCGATGCAACTACAGCTCTGACTCAAGCAAAGCAAACAGCTAGTCAAGCGGGACAAAAATTAACCGCAGCCACCCAAGCGGTTAATGCGGTTAAAAATGAGGCTACGACAGCCCGAAATGAATTTGACCAAGCTGAAACAACTTTGAAAGCTTTACCCGCATCCGTGACGAGTCAAAACAGCCAAGAAGCAGAAACCGTTAAAGCTCAGTTGGCTGATTTGAAGGTCAAAGTAAACCAATTAGATACAACGATTGATACGCTTAACGCTCAAATTGCAACGTGGCAAGATCGTTTGGCAACGGCACAAGATGATGCTGCAACAGCTCAAACAGACTTGGCCGCTGCTAAAACCAAGGCTGAAAAAGTCGACACAACCGACCATCAACAGACTGTAGAAGCTGCTCAAACATCAGTTGCTGACGCTAAGAAGACTTTGCCAACAATCTATGTGCCAAAGAACACTGACAAGAAAGTCACCATCAACAAAGACGAAAATGGCCAGACGCTCAACAACTTGGACGGGTACAAACTCATCACTGCCGGAACGCCTGTTAAGTCGGTTCAGACTTCTAGCAACGGTGACACAATCACGACTTATACAACGACCAATGTTTATCATAAGATTGCCTATCAGACAGTTAACAAAACGGTCAATGTGGATCAGTCCGGAAATGCGTTAACGAACACAGATGGCTATACTAAAGTTTCTGTATCGAGACAAGTTGCTGAATCAACCGATCCTAAGACTGGCGATGTCACGACGACGGTTACATTAACCACTGTTTGGAAGAAGACGGAAACGCCAACGCATACCACGGTCAACAAGACTGTGAACGTGGATCAGTCGGGCAAGGTTTTGACAAGTACAGATGGCTATACAGAAGTTTCACGTTCTAGCAAGTCGGAAGACACCAAGGATAACGCTGGCAACATTACCACAACGGTTACAACCACCATTATCTGGAAAAAGAATGAAACGCCAACGCACACCACCGTCAACAAGACCGTGAATGTGGACCAGTCAGGTAAGGTTCTGACAAGCACAGATGGCTATACAGAAGTTTCACGTTCCAGCAAGTCGGAAGACACCAAGGATAACGCTGGCAACATCACCACAACGGTTACGACCACCATTATCTGGAAAAAGAACGAGACGCCAACGCATACCACGGTCAACAAGACTGTGAACGTGGATCAGTCGGGCAAGGTTTTGACAAGCACGGCTGGTTATACGGAAGTTTCTCGCTCCAGTAAGTCGGAAGATACCAAGGATAATGCTGGTAACATCACCACAACAGTTACGACCACGATTGTTTGGAAGAAGAACGAGGTCACAACGCCAGCCATTGTGAACAAGACCGTCAATGTGGACGAAGCAGGTAACGTTTTAACTAGTGTTGACAACTACTCGCTTGTTAACAGTTCAAAAACGTCTAAAGAAGACCCAAGCTCATCGATAACAACCTTCACCACGACCAACGTTTGGAAAAAGAATACCGATCCAAACGAAACAATCATCAATAAGTTTGTTAACGTTGATGATCAAGGCCACGAGCTAACTTCTACTGATGGGTATGTTTACATTGGTGGAGGATCAGCTACAAGTTGGTCAACGACTAGTGATGGTCACAAGACAACAACAGTGACCTACACAAGCACGTATCACAAGCCACAAGCTAAAACCGTCACAAAAGAAGTTGATGTAGACGAAGGCGGCATTACCTTGGACGACAAGACTGGTTACGTCAAGATTTCATCAACACCAATTACAACAGTGTCGAAGGATCCGAATACCTGGGATACGACGACGACGATCACAACGAAAAATGTTTGGCGCAATGTGGAAGCTGCAGGAACCATCATCGGCGCGATCAAGAGTATCAACGATGCTACCACGCAGCTGATTCAAACGCAGATCGAAAAGAATGATCGGAAAGTTTCGATTGAACAAGCCGCACAGTACACAGATAAAGATCTGACTATGGCCGTTATCAAGAAGTTCAATGTGCTGATCAATGGTGAACAGAAGCGTACCGGTCATGTTCAAACTTCCTTAACTTCAGATCCGAAAGCTTATGAGATGGAAGCACCGCGCGCCGTTGAAGTTATGTTCAAGTTCAGTCACACGCGGCCAGTTAATGCACCAGCAAGTGGTACCGAAGCCGTCACCTATCAAAAAGGCGAGCCTTACATGAGCCGAAATACTGAGAACATTTCAATTTCCTCGCTTTGGAAGAAAGATGTCGATGGCAGTGCCGATAAGCTGAGCACTTTGATTGCGGAAGCGATGTTCAAACAATACATTGTGGATGAACGTCCAGAAAACAAC
>ERZ1036455.327-NODE-327-length-15197-cov-4.500132_pt1 | contig 15197 bp, 13 predicted proteins | sample MGYA00514228_ERZ1036455 | MGnify/ENA primary metagenome ERZ1036455 (study PRJEB33795, sample SAMN09464920) | human gut metagenome | host: Homo sapiens | place: USA: Stanford, California | collected 2016-07 | study: EMG produced TPA metagenomics assembly of the... | reverse complement strand
GAGGGAAACGCAAAGTGCGGCGACATCATGAGGATTTATCTGGATATCGATGAAAATGAGATCATCCGGGATGTGAAGTTTAAGACATTTGGATGCGGCGCGGCAGTTGCTACAAGCAGCATGGCGACCGAGCTTGTGAAAGGAAAGAATATCCGGGAAGCGATGCAGGTGACCAATAAAGCGGTAATGGAAGCGCTGGATGGACTTCCGCCGGTAAAGGTACATTGTTCCCTGCTTGCAGAAGAGGCGATCCATGCGGCGCTCTGGGATTATGCGGAGAAGCATGGAATTACGATCGAGGGGCTGGAGAAACCGAAATCAGATATTCATGAGGATGAAGAAGAGGAAGAAGAGGAATATTGATGAAGAAAGTAGTGGTCGGAATGTCCGGCGGCGTGGATTCTTCGGTTGCGGCATATCTTCTGAAAGAGCAGGGATATGAAGTGATCGGAGTCACCATGCAGATCTGGCAGGATGAAGAGCAGGCGGTACAGGAAGAAAACGGCGGATGCTGCGGATTGAGCGCGGTGGATGACGCGCGGCGCGTTGCGGCACAGCTTGAGATCCCTTATTATGTTATGAATTTTAAAGAGGAATTTAAACATCATGTGATCGACTATTTTGTGGAAGAGTACCGTCAGGGAAGAACACCGAATCCATGTATCGCATGCAACAGATATGTAAAATGGGAATCTCTTTTGAACCGGAGCCTGGCGATTGGAGCGGACTATATCGCGACCGGACATTATGCAAGGATCGTCTGTCTGGAAAATGGGCGTTATACATTGCAGCGCTCTGCAAATCTTGCAAAAGACCAGACGTATGCACTTTATAATCTGACACAGGAACAACTGAAGAGAACGTTGATGCCGGTAGGCGCGTATTCCAAAGAAGAAATTCGTGGAATCGCGGAAAAGATCGGGCTTATGGTGGCGTCGAAGCCGGACAGTCAGGATATCTGTTTTGTACCGGACGGGGATTATGCTTCTTATATAGAAGAAACGGCGGGAGTGCATATGCCTGAGGGGAATTTTGTTCTGACAGACGGGACCGTGATCGGAAGACATAAAGGGATCACGCATTATACGGTCGGACAGAGAAAAGGGCTGGGACTGGCGCTCGGCTATCCGGCGTTTGTGTTGGAGATCCGACCGGATACAAATGAGGTCGTGATCGGAACGCATGCCGAATCTATGGCGGATTCCCTGCGTGCAAACCATCTGAACTTTATGTCGGTGGAAGAGCTGACGGAGCCGAAACGGGTTTTTACGAAGATCAGATATAATCATAAAGGTGTCTGGGCGACTGTTGAAAAGGTGGGAGAAGACGAGGTACTTTGTACGTTTGAGGAACCACAGCGTGCAGTGACGCCGGGACAGGCAGTTGTATTCTATGACGGCGATTATGTACTGGGAGGCGGAACGATCCTATGATCAGGGCAGATTTTCATACACATACTTGTTTTTCCACAGACAGCGAAACTCCGGTGCGGGAGATGATCGAACAGGCAGCAGAATGTGGTTTGAAGACTCTTTGCATTACGGATCACTGGGATGAAGATTATCCGAAAGGGCTGGAAGAAACTCCGGGGATACCGTTTCGGTTTGATCTGGATGCGTATGGGAAGACACTGGAAAAGCTCCGGGATGAATACCGGGATAAACTGGATCTCAGGATTGGAGTGGAAATCGGACTTCAGCCGCATCTCGGAACATTTTACAAAGAGTTCGTAAAACGGTATCCGTTTGATTTTGTGATCGGATCCGTACATCTTGTAAATGGAAGCGATCCTTATTTTGGAGAACTGTTCCGGGAACTTGGTGACGAAGAGGGATACCGGGAGACTTGGAGACAGACCGTTCAGAATGTCCGGCAGATCGGGGATTTTGATGTGCTGGGACATCTGGATTATGTCGTACGCTATGGGATAGAGCAGGAAAAGGAATATTCTTACCGGAAATTTGCGGATGAGATCGATGAGATCCTAAAGATTCTGATCGAAAGGGGAAAAGGTCTGGAAGTCAATACGGCGGGGTTAAAATACGGACTGCCGTTTGCACATCCGCATCCGGATATACTGAAGCGTTACCGGGAGCTGGGCGGGGAGATCATTACGGTCGGATCTGACGCGCATCGTCCGGAACATATTGCTTATGAATTTGCAAAAATAGCGGAGATCCTGCAGGAATGCGGGTTCCGATATTATGCAGAATACCGGAATCGTCATCCTGAATTTTATCCGATTCTGTAAAATAGACAGTTTTTGCCAAAAATGCGTCGGGAAGACGGAAAAAATGTATTTAGTACTTGAATTTTTGTTCTTGATTTAGTACAATAATTTCTAGTTGATGAATCTTTAACAAACCATGTGTTTTGTGGGAAATTCACCATGTAAACTGCACAGCAGTTTCACAATTAAACTTTTAGGAGGAATTAATCATGGCAGTAAAAGTAGCGATTAATGGATTTGGACGTATTGGACGTCTTGCATTCAGACAGATGTTCGGAGCAGAGGGATTTGAGATCGTAGCGATCAACGACCTTACATCTCCGAAGATGCTGGCTCACCTGCTGAAGTATGACTCTTCACAGGGAAAATATGAACTGGCTGATAAAGTAGAAGCTGGAGAGGATTCCATTATTGTAGACGGAAAGGAAATCAAAATTTACGCAAAGGCGAATGCAGCTGAGCTTCCATGGGGAGAGATCGGTGTAGACGTAGTTCTGGAGTGTACAGGATTCTACACATCCAAAGAGAAAGCACAGGCTCATATCGATGCAGGCGCTAAATACGTTGTTATTTCCGCACCGGCTGGAAACGATCTGCCGACAATCGTATACAATGTAAACCACGAGAAACTGACAAAAGATGATCACATCATCTCCGCAGCTTCCTGTACAACAAACTGTCTGGCACCGATGGCTAAGGCTCTGAACGACCTGGCACCGATCAAGACAGGTATCATGTGCACGATCCACGCTTACACAGGAGATCAGATGACTCTGGACGGACCGCAGAGAAAAGGCGATCTGAGAAGATCTCGTGCAGCAGCAGTTAATATCGTACCGAACAGCACAGGTGCAGCGAAAGCGATCGGTCTTGTTATTCCGGAACTGAACGGAAAACTGATCGGAGCTGCTCAGCGTGTTCCTACCCCGACTGGATCTACAACAATCCTGACAGCAGTTGTTGAAGGAAACGTAACAGTTGATCAGATCAACGAAGCTATGAAAGCTGCTTCCAACGAGTCCTTCGGATACAACACAGACGAGATCGTATCCAGCGATATCGTAGGAATGAGATTCGGTTCTCTGTTCGATGCAACACAGACAATGGTTCTTCCGCTTGATAATGGAACAACACAGGTACAGGTTGTATCTTGGTATGACAATGAGAATTCTTACACAAGCCAGATGGTAAGAACGATCAAATACTTCGGAACATTACTGTAAATCGAAGTCTTAGACAGACAATTACATTCTGAAATAGACTCAGGAAAGGGTCCGGTCTTATGTGGACCGGGCTCTTTTTTCATCTTGTCCCACTGAAAATATTATATTTTAAGCGGGGTATATAAAAAGGAGATAAGTAGATATGCTGAATAAAAAATCTGTTGATGATATTAATGTAAAAGGAAAACGCGTACTTGTAAGATGTGATTTCAACGTTCCGTTGATCGATGGAAAGATCACAGACGAGAACCGTCTTGTTGCAGCGCTTCCGACGATTAAAAAACTGGTAGCTGACGGCGGAAAGATCATTCTTTGTTCTCACCTTGGCAAACCGAAAGGAGAGCCGAAACCGGAATTGTCACTGGCACCGGTAGCAGTAAGACTTTCCGAACTGCTCGGACAGGAAGTGAAATTTGCAGCGGATCCGGAAGTAGTAGGACCGAACGCAAAGGCAGCTGTTGAGGCAATGAATGACGGTGAGATCATCTTACTTGAGAACACACGTTACAGAGCAGAAGAGACAAAGAACGGCGAGGCATTCAGCAAAGACCTTGCATCTCTCTGCGACGTATTTGTAAACGACGCATTTGGTACAGCACATAGAGCACACTGCTCCAACGTAGGAGTAACACAGTTTGTCGATACTGCAGTTGTAGGATACCTGATGCAGAAAGAAATCGATTTCCTCGGAAACGCAGTAAACAATCCGGAGAGACCGTTTGTGGCAATCCTCGGAGGAGCAAAAGTATCCAGTAAGATTTCTGTAATCGAGAACCTGCTTGACAAAGTAGACACACTGATCATCGGCGGTGGAATGTCCTACACATTCAGCAAAGCGTTGGGCGGAAGTGTTGGCGTTTCTCTTCTGGAAGAAGATTACTGCCAGTACGCGCTGGATATGCTTAAGAAAGCGGAAGAGAAAGGTGTGAAACTGCTTCTTCCGGTAGATAACGTAATTGCAGATGATTTCTCTAACGATGCAAATACAAAGGTTGTAAAACGTGGAGAGATTCCGGACGGTTGGGAAGGTCTGGATATCGGACCGGAAACAGCAGAGATTTTCTCAAAAGCTGTAAAAGAAGCGAAAACAGTTGTATGGAACGGACCGATGGGTGCATTCGAGATGCCGAAGTTCGCAGCAGGTACAGAGGCAGTTGCAAAAGCACTGGCTGAGACAGATGCTGTTACGATCATCGGAGGCGGAGATTCCGCAGCAGCAGTAAACCAGCTTGGATACGGTGATAAGATGACACATATTTCCACAGGCGGCGGAGCTTCTCTGGAATTTCTGGAGGGAAAAGAACTGCCGGGTGTTGCAGCGGCAAACGATAAGTAAAAAGCTTGGCGAGGCAGTATTGAACTGAATATGCACAGAGACAAATAGGGTAAAGGGAGAACAAAATCATGGCAAGAAAGAAAATTATCGCAGGTAACTGGAAAATGAACAAAACTCCGAGCGAGGCAGTAGCTCTTGTGGAAGAACTGAAACCGCTCGTAGCAAATGAAGAGGTAGACGTTGTATTCTGTGTTCCTGCAATCGACATCGTGCCGGTAGTAGAAGCAGTCAAAGGAAGCAATATCCAGGTTGGCGCTGAGAATATGTATTTTGAAGAGAGCGGAGCATACACAGGAGAGATCGCTCCGAACATGCTTGTTGATGCAGGCGTAAAATATGTGGTTCTCGGACATTCTGAGAGAAGAGATTACTTTGGCGAGACAAATGAAGACGTAAATAAAAAAGTGCTGAAAGCATTCGAGCACGGAATCACACCGATCATGTGCTGCGGAGAAACTCTGGAGCAGAGAGAACAGGGCGTGACAATGGACTTTATCCGTCAGCAGGTAAAAGTCGGATTCCAGAACGTAACGGCAGATCAGGCAAAAACAGCAGTGATCGCTTATGAGCCGATCTGGGCGATCGGAACAGGAAAGACAGCTACCACAGAACAGGCAGAAGAAGTTTGTGCGGGAATCCGTGCATGCATCGCTGAAGTATACGATGAAGCAACAGCGGAAGCAATCCGTATCCAGTACGGCGGATCTGTCAATGCGGGAAATGCAGCAGAATTGTTTGCGCAGCCGGACATTGACGGAGGACTCGTAGGAGGCGCATCTTTGAAAGCTGATTTCGGAAAGATCGTAAACTACAAATAATCCGACGGGATCATGAAGCAGATATAGGGGAATCCGGAATTTTCCGGATTCCTTTTGTGTATTGTGTGTCCGGCGATTATGCAATGACCTGCCGTGGCATTTCGGACTTTTGGAAATTTTTATTGGAGTATCCGGCGGAATTTTGAGGGGACTTTCCAATGGAATCTTGCAAAATCCCATCAAAACGAGTACAATAGGAACGGATATAGTTCATGTAGGATTACATGAAAAAAGCGAAATAAAAGGAGAAAAAAGATGAGCAAAAAACCAACCGTTTTAATGATTTTAGATGGATATGGATTGAATGATCATAAAGAGGGCAACGCCGTTTTAGAGGGAAAGACTCCGGTTATGGACAAGCTGATGGCTGAGTGTCCGTTTGTAAAAGGAAACGCGAGCGGAATGGCAGTCGGTCTTCCGGACGGACAGATGGGAAACTCTGAAGTCGGACATTTGAATATGGGAGCCGGAAGAATTGTATATCAGGATCTGACAAAGATCACGAAAGCGATCCAAGACGGCGACTTTTTTGAAAATAAAGCGCTTCTTGCAGCGTGTGAAAATGCAAAAGCGAATGATTCCGCACTTCATATGTTCGGACTTGTTTCCGACGGCGGCGTGCACAGTCATATCGAGCATATTTTCGGACTTCTGGAACTGGCAAAAAAACAGGGACTTACAAAAGTATATGTACACTGCTTCCTGGACGGACGTGACACACCTCCGGCATCCGGAAAAGAATATGTGGAGAAGCTGGAAGCGAAGATGAAAGAACTTGGCGTCGGCGAAGTAGCAAGCGTGATGGGGCGTTATTATGCAATGGATCGTGACAATCGTTGGGATCGTGTGGAGAAAGCATATCAGGCGCTTGTGAACGGAGTCGGAGAAACGGCAGAATCCGGACCGGCGGGAATCCAGGCTTCTTACGATGCGGATACAACGGACGAATTTGTTCTTCCGACAGTTGTAGTGAAAGACGGAGCTCCGGTTGCAACGATCAAAGATGACGACTCTGTGATCTTCTTTAACTTCCGCCCGGACCGTGCAAGAGAGATCACAAGAACATTCTGTGACGACGCATTTGACGGGTTTGAAAGAGGAGAGCGTGTAAAAACTACATTTGTCTGCTTCACAGAGTATGACGTGACGATTCCGAACAAACAGGTTGCATTTGTAAAAGAGGAGATCACCAACACATTCGGAGAGTTCCTCGCAGCAAACGGACTGAAACAGGCTCGTATTGCCGAGACAGAGAAATATGCGCATGTAACATTCTTCTTCAACGGCGGCGTGGAAGAGCCGAATGAGGGGGAAGACAGAATCCTTGTGAAATCTCCGAAAGTTGCAACATACGATCTGAAACCGGAGATGAGCGCTTACGAAGTATGTGACAAACTGACAGATGCGATCCGTTCCGGTAAATATGATGTGATCATCATCAACTTTGCAAATCCGGACATGGTAGGACATACCGGTGTGGAAGCGGCAGCGATCAAAGCAATCGAGGCGGTGGACGAGTGTGTCGGAAAGACCGTGGAAGCGATCAAAGAAGTGGACGGACAGATGTTCATCTGTGCGGACCATGGAAATGCGGAACAGCTGATCGACGATGTGACCGGAGATGCATTTACCGCACATACGACTAATCCGGTTCCGTTTATCCTTGTCAATGCAGATCCGGCTTACAAATTGAGAGAGGGCGGCTGCCTTGCAGATATCGCTCCGACTCTGATCGAACTGATGGGAATGGAACAGCCGAAAGAGATGACGGGAACATCCCTGCTTGTCAAATAAGGAAAATGTTTTTGCACTTTTTAAATGACATATCGTTATAAATGAAAAGAAAAAGGTCTTGCTGAATGAACAGCAAGACCTTTTTTATTGGGAAAACTCGCGAAATTTGCATGGTCTTTTATGAAACAAATTATCAATATTTCCGAAAAAAGAGTATTGCTATCACGTTAACGTGATAGATTATACTCTTTATACGGGGAAAGGGAAGACCGTGTGATGAAAACAAGCGAGATAAGTAAAATTGTGGGCATAAGCAAACGTACATTGCAATTTTATGACGATGAGGGGATGATTAAAGTGGAAAGATCTGAAAACAACTATCGATTATATGACGAAAGAACCTTAGAAACTTTATGGGAAATTATAATCTACAAGGAAATGGGGATGAAAATCGGAGAAATCAAACAATTGTTAGAGATGAATGAAAACGAAAAGAAAGAATTCTATAGAGCGTATATAGAACTGATCGAAGAAAAAATTAAAAAATTAAAGAGCCATAAAAAATTTATTTCTTTAATTATAGAGAAAGGATTGCCGCAAATGCCGGATAAAAACTCCGAGGGTACATATAAAAGCAGGCTTGCTGAGCTTTGTGGAAAGAGTAATGATTTATTTATAAATTGAGGTAAGAGGAATAGGCGGGAAAGTGTATTCCCGACTATTCCGTAAAATTATTTTATTGTTTTGAAATTAAATATTGTATTCATGTCACATTCGAGAATATGACAACAGGTAAATAAAAAAGATACGGTAGGGTTTTGCGTGCCTTTTTCGATACGGTTGTATGAGTAAATAGAGATCTCTATTCCGTTAATCTGCAGTCTTGCGACCATGTCTGTTTGCTTTATATTCATAGACTTACGCAGTTTTGCGATGTTTTTTCCTATATCTATATTATTTACTTGGATAATACGGTCAATGCTCTCGCAGTTCTTCATTATATTGCACCTCCATGCAATATTTTATGTTGATTTTAGAAAAAATAATTGCACGAGAATGCAATAAATGATATGATGAGAAAAAGGAGGAGAGAAGATGTTAATGAAATCAAAAACGACAATATGTAGGAACTGTAATGCTCAAATAGCAAAGGATGCAAAAAATTGTCCGTCATGCGGAGCAAAAAATAAAAAACCATTCTATAAGAGAACAGGGTTTATTTTGCTTATGATTATATTAGTAATTGGAGTAATCAGTTTTATCGGAAAAAATAAAAGGGAAAAATTTGATTGGAATGAAGTGGAATTTTGTGAGAGGTTGCCAAAACCAAAATCAAATGTTGGAACAATATACAGCAACGATAATGATACATTAAGCATACAGGTAGAGAAAACATCCAAAAGTGACTATAAAGCATATGTAGAAGAGTGTAAATTTATGGGATATACTGTTGAAAGTGAAAATGATGGAGAATGCTATGATGCTTTTGATGTTGATGGGTATGCTTTGTCTTTGGATTATATTGGGGGAACAATGTATATTGAACTGGAAGCACCGACAGAAATGGGAACCTTGAATTGGCCGAAGAGCGAAATTGCAGGCTTGTTGCCAATGCCCAAATCTACAGTTGGAAAAATTTCTACTGATACTGCCGAGGGATGTTGTATCTATGTTGGGGAAACGTCAATAGATGATTTTAATATTTATGCGGATGAATGTTCCCAAATTGGTTTTTCTGTCGATTATGAAAGAGGAGATAAATTCTACAATGCAGAAGATGAGAATGGAAATCAACTTTCGCTGTCTTATCAGGGAAATAATGTAATGATTGTTCAGATTAGAAAAATCGAAGAAACTGAAGTAGAAGAAACAAATGCAGGTACAGAAACGTCTGCAGAACCGAAGCAGGAAGAGGGGGAGGAAAAATTAAGTACGGAGACACAATTAATAGATGGCATGCATCCAGAATTTAAGGAAGCAATGGACAGCTATGAGATGTTTATGAATGAATATTGTGATTTCATGAAGAAATATGCAGAATCAAATGGAACAGATTTAGATTTACTTGCTGATTACACTGAGTATATGAGTAAATACACAGATGTAATGGGAGATTTTGAGGCTTTGGGGAACGAAGAAATGAATACAGCGGAAATGGCATACTATTTGGAAGTTCAGACACGCATCAATGAGAAATTATTGGAAATAGAATAAGTTGAATGGGGACTATAATATGATAAAAAAGAGATTTTTTTTACTGTTGGGGATAATGACTTTACTATTAGCTGGTTGTGGATCAAATGGAAGTAATACAGATATCAGCAATGAAACGAGTGAAATTAAGGATGAAAGTAAAGAGATAGATATTGTAGGTGACTGGTATGGAGTGGCAGAAGTTCATTCTGAATATAATGATGGACTTTTTGAAGCTGTATTATCAATTAATTCTGATGGACGGTGGGCATCCTGTGTTAATGGAGATGTGAATCAAGGGACCTGGGAGATTGTAACTGAATCAAAGAAGCGTATTGCCTTGACTGTTGAATATGAAGGGAGTGGTGTAACTAATACATGGTCATTTGAAAAGAAAGCAGATGGGAAATTTTATTACGATTATGTATTCTTGGAAACTATACCGATTGAAATGACAAAGATGGAGAAAGAATCTAAGGATCAAATGTTAGGTGATTGGCAAGGGGCTACTGTTTATACTTATAAGTCGGGGGAAGAAAAACAATTTGCTGCTTCCTTATCTATAAATGCTGATAATAGTTGGTCATCTTCCGTTAGCGGAGATAACAATGCCGGAAAATGGAGTTATATTTCAGAAAGTGGTCATCTTGTGGTTTTGATAGTGGAATATGATGGGACTGATGCGACCAATACGTGGGCTCTTGTAAAAAATGCAGATGATGAGTATTATTATGAATATGTATACATGGAGAATATCAGTATTCCAGTCGTTAAATTATGAAAGGATTCTAAGCCGTCGGATAAAGATCATTTTTAGGAAAGAACAATTAAAAAATATATTTCAGTGTAAATTTTATATTCAATTTTCGATTATCCGCATAGACACTATATTTTCAAGCATTTTGAAGTATAGAAAACCATTCGTTTTACCACGGATTTACTACGATTGAATGAGCCTTGATATGACATAAAGTAGCATTAAAAAGACACCCTTAATACCTAAGTGGTATCTTTCGTAAAAAGCACTCAATCCAAAAACTATCTTAAAACGCACTGAACAGGCTTCAAAATTTTATTGACAAAATAAAAATGTATTGTTACTATCATAATATGGTAATACTTTTAGAAAGGTATGGATCGAGCTCATGAGTATGGATATTTGTCCGATGTCTAAAGTGAATCTAAGCAGTTCCGTGAAAAACTACCTGTATCAATATATCCGCAGTCTTGAACAGACCGGTAATATGAAGCTTCCGCCGGAAAGTGAACTTTCGTTAAAACTGGGTGTGAGCAGAGTGACGGTACGCCGCGCATTGGATGAACTGGAAAACGAAGGCATCATATTGCGCATACAAGGCAGAGGAACTTTCGTGAATCCGGAAGCGCTGACTATTCAGGTAAATTTAATGCCGGGTGAAGAATTTTCACGTTTGATCGAGAATTGCGGGTATCATGCATCGGTAGAGGTGAAAGCGGTTCGGCGTAAAGAAGCGGATTTGGAGACAGGAAAACTTTTGGGACTGGAACCAGGAGAAGAAATATACGAAGTAGAAAAAGTATATTTTGCAGATGGACATCCTGCGATTATCAGTGTGGATTGTTTTGCGTGTGATCTGATAGGAATTGATCTGACATGTGAGTTTATGGCAGGTCGATCGATTTTTGAAGTGCTTCATCAATATGGCGGTTGTTTTATTGCGAGAGATAAGATAAGCATGGAGACGATGAACCGCGAGGAGATGGAAAAAAGCGTAGTTTCCGGAAAAGAGATGGAATGTGACAGTGTTCTGGTTTTTCGGGGAAAGAATTACAATCAGGAGAACAAACTGGTCATGCTGGATCGGGAGTTCTACGATACAAGATATATTCAATTCAGTCTTTTACGTGTAAAGAATGTCTAGCGTCAATGTACAAGGGTCGACCGTTTTCCCCCTTGTACACCGACGCTAACCAGATTGAATAAAAAAGGGAGATTGTGCAGAAAGCAGACCGGACCGGAAAGACAGACCGGATGGGAACGATGTTCTGCATAATTACCTTTTTTTATAAAAAATAAAAAGGTAATACCATATTATCATTAAAAGAAAGGAAGAGAATGAAATGGGGAACAAATTAAATCAGTTTTTCCACATGAAAGAACGGGGCACGAATGTAAAAACAGAGATTTTAGCGGGATTGACGACTTTTTTGACATGTGTTTATATCGTGGCCGTAAATCCGGGGATTTTAGCGGCAGCAGGAATGGACACAAAGGCGGTGTTTTGGGCAACTGCACTTTCCGCTGCGATTGCCTGTATCTGGATCGGCGTCTGGGCAAATCTTCCGTTTGCATTGGCACCGGCGATGGGACTAAACGCTTATTTTGCATTCTATGTCTGTAATACATTAGGACTTTCCTGGCAGAATGCATTGGCATGTGTTGCGATTTCGGGAATTTTGTTTATGTTTTTAAGTATTTTCAGAGTTCAGCAAAAGATCGTAGATGCTATGCCGGAATGTATTAAACATTCGGTCGGAGCGGGAATCGGATTTTTCATTGCATTTACCGGTTTTATGCAGGCCGGGATCATCCAGGAATCACCGGATACTCTTCTCACATTAGGGGATTTGTCAAATCCGGGAGCGTTGTTAGCGTTATTTGGTATCTTTTTTACAGCAGTTCTTGTGATAAAAAAAGTACGCGGAGCGTTGTTGATCGGAATACTTGTAGTAACGGCACTCGGGATTGTGGTGAAAAATCCGGAGACAGGATTGGCATACACCGTGATACCGGAAACGATTTTTTCTTTTGAAAATCCGGTATCGGCTATGGCGCCGACTTTTGGTCAGCTGACTTTAAAGGGAATGTTTTCCGGAAGTCCGGAGATGGTATTGGGTGTTATATTTGCGATCATCAGTTTCTTATTTGTCGATCTGTTTGACAGTATCGGTGTTTTGTTAGGTGTGGCATCGAAAGCGGGATTGGTAGACGAAAAAGGAAATATTCCATGTGCAGGAAAAGCATTGTTTGTTTCAGCAGGAGGAGCTGCGGTTGGAGCGGTACTTGGAACAAATACCGTAACGATCTATGGTGCGGAGAGCGCAACCGGAATCAATGAGGGCGGCAGAACAGGAATGACTGCCTGTGTAACCGGAATTTTATTTATCCTGACATTATTCTTCTCCCCGTTGTTCTTGATGATCCCATCGATCGCAACTGCGCCTGCATTGGTCATGGTGGGAATTTTTATGATCGAACCGCTTCGCAAAATGGAGCTGAACGACATCTCCATAGCGCTTCCGGTCTTTTTGACCGTAGCTTTGATGCCGTTTACATATAATATCGCTTACGGTATTTTATTTGGATTGATCGGATATACAGTCGGACAGATCGCGGCAGGAAAGACGAAGCAGATTACAAAGACTGTCTGGGTATTAACCGCGGTATTCTTACTTTATATGATTTTAGATATTGTGTTATAGGAGCGTGTTGAATATGAGAACATTTGAAGAAATAAAAAATACGATTGAAACAGGTCTCGGGATGCATGTATGTGATTTGAAGATCGAAAATGTCAAACTTGTGAATGTATTTTCGGGAGAAGTATATCCAACGAACATTTACATCAAAAACAAGCGGATTGTTTCGATCGATCCGTCAGCAGATCTTGAGGCAAAAAAAGTGCTGGACGGAAACGGGCAATATGCCCTTCCGGGACTGATCGATGCGCACATGCATTTTGAGTCTACGATGCTTTCTCCGGAAGCGCTTGCATCGGTAGTTGTACCGCAGGGAACGACAACGATGTGCGCGGATCTGATGGAAATCGCAAATGTAGCAGGAGAAGAGGGATTGCGTGCAATGCTCCAATCTATGAACCGTCTTCCGTACCGTATGCTGATCGAAGTGTCTTCACGGGTGCCGACTGCTCCGGGACTGGAAACAACAGGAGCGGTTCTTGGCGCGGAAGAAGTGGCGAATATTATGGAATGGGAAGAAAGCGTCAGTCTGGGTGAGCTGGATCCGTCGAAAATTCTTTTTGTGAAAGATGAATATATTAAAAAGGTTGCAGATACGCTTGCGAAAAGAAAACTGGTGAATGGGCATGCGATTGGCCGGCTTGGTCAGGAATTGAATGTGTATGCATCATCAGGGATTTCTGATGATCATGAGTGTGTAAATACAAACGAGATGATCGAGCGTCTTAAAGTTGGAATGAAAGTGTTTATTCGGGAGGGAAGCAGCGAGCGGAATGTGGATGAATTGATCCGAGGTGTGATCGAACATGAGTTAGATACGTCAAACCTGATGTTTTGTACAGATGATAAACATGCGAGAGAAATCCAGGTAGAAGGACATATCAACTATAATGTGTCAAGAGCGGTTGAACTGGGACTGGATCCGATGAAAGCGATACAGATCGCAACCGTGAACAGTGCAAAACATTTCCGGATGGAGGATGAGATCGGAAGTATCACACCGGGACGTCTGGCAGATATCATTCTTGTAGAAGACTGGCGCGAGGTAAAACCTACCGTTGTCATTTTTGAAGGAAATGTGGTAGCTGAAAACGGAAATCTTTTAGAAGAATGTAAGGTGGAAGAATATCCGGACTGGCTGAAACATACCGTGACATTGAAAAATCCGATCACGGCAGAATCGTTTGCCGCTTTGTCCAAGAAGCAGGACGGCAGTACAAAAATCCATTTGATCGATATGATCCCGCGCCAGATCATCAATCATCATGTGCTGGAAGAAATGCAAGTGAAAAATGGAAAGATCCAGGTCAATATCGAGAAAGATATTTTGAAACTTGCAGTTGTGGAACGATACGGAAAGAATGGAAATGTAGGCGTAGGGTTTGTCCGAGGATTTGAGTTGAAAAAAGGCGCTCTTGCATATTCGATGTCTCACGATCATCACAATATTGTCGTTGTCGGAACAAATGATGAGGATATGGCATTGGCTGTAAATGAGGTGGCGCGCTTGAACGGCGGTCTTTCTGTCGCATGCGACGGAAAAATATTAAACAGCATGGAACTTCCGATCGGCGGTCTGATGAGTGAAAAGCCGGCAGAAGAAGTGATGGCACAGCTGGATATTTTGAATGCGGACGCAAAAGCATTAGGATGTGGAATGGATGCTCCTTTTATGTCCTTGAGCTTTATCTCTCTTCCGACAGTTCCCGATTTAGGGTTGACAGATCTTGGACTTGTAGATGTGTTGGAACATAAATTGATCCCGCTGGAAGCAGAGGAATAGGAAAAAGGCAGAAAATCAGAAAAAAAGACGTTGGTTCTTCTTAAAGGATCGGCGTCTTTTCATATTTTGAACATTTTAAACCAGTGTATTTTGCGTCAGAGAGATTGACATTTTCTATAAAAGGCAGTATAGTAGTTCTGTAAAGGACTACTATAAAACAAATGGAACCGCGGATGAAAGGCGCGAAAAGAATGGAGAATGGAGCGTTTGCGGCATATCTGCAGCACTTCGGATTGAGCAGACAGGAGGCGCTTGTATACCAGAATCTCTTACTATACGGAAAGCGGACAGGGTATGAGATCGCGAAAGAGACCGGGATTTCCCGTTCCAACGTATACGGTGCGTTGTCGGTTCTGGCGGAAAAAGGCGCGGCATATGTGCTGGAGGAGAGTGCGTTCGCACTCTCCTCCAGCACATATGC
>ERZ1036455.323-NODE-323-length-15412-cov-5.241779_pt1 | contig 15412 bp, 15 predicted proteins | sample MGYA00514228_ERZ1036455 | MGnify/ENA primary metagenome ERZ1036455 (study PRJEB33795, sample SAMN09464920) | human gut metagenome | host: Homo sapiens | place: USA: Stanford, California | collected 2016-07 | study: EMG produced TPA metagenomics assembly of the... | reverse complement strand
GGGGCTGTGAAATAACACTCTCTACGGAAAAAGAGGACTTTTCGTTCAAAATGAACGAAAGGTCCTCTTTTATGTTAAAATTAACTTGCGATGAAAATTTCAACTATAAATTATAATAATCCAAAACAAGGATATTTACCACTGTTTCTTTCAGATTGTTTGGATCTGCTGGATCCTGTTTTAACATTTGACAGATTGATGGGAGGAATCGATTTAAATAAGTATCTGACAGATATTCCGGAGTACACAACTGGACGACTCAGATATAATCCGGTCAACATGTTAAAAACAGTACTTTTCGGATTTATGACCAGCGGCTACTGCTCCCTGAGAGAACTGGAAGACAACTGCAAAGTCAATATCAGATTCATGTATCTCATGGATCACCAGACTCCATCATACCGAACCTTTGGATATTTCATCAACGAAGTACTTCAGGATAAGATTGAAAACATTTTTAACGACATCAATCAAGCGATCTTCAACGAGGAGCATGTGGATTTGCAACATATCTACATCGATGGTTCCAAGTTTGAAGCAAACGCCAACAAATATACCTGGGTTTGGAAGAAGGCTACCGAAAAGTTCCGTTACAAGCTTTATGAAAAAATCACTGCGGAGATTGAGGAAATCAACAAAGAAATCGCATGGAGTGAAGTACAGATTTCAACGAATTCTGAGTATGTACCAGATTATCTGAATGAAATCATTGATCAGCTAATGCTTTTATGGGATCTAGATATCAGTACATTTGTTTACGGAAGCGGAAAGAGAAAATCCAAAGAGCAGCGTCATTATGAACATTTGACTGGTTTCTGTCAGAAACTTCAGGAATATATAGAAAAAATTGACATTTGTGGTCCTGATCGTAACAGCTATTCTAAAACAGATAAATCAGCTACCTTTATGCGCATCAAAACGGATTACATGGGCAATGATCAGCTTCTGCCGGCATACAATGTACAGATTGGTGTAGCAGATGAATATATCGCAGTTGTTGACGTGAACCATTATCGTTCAGATATGGACTGTTTCATTCCTTTGATGAAGCACTTCAAACAAACGTATGGCTTCTATCCCAAGTATCCTGTGGCAGATGCTGGCTACGGATCATATAACAACTATATTTTTTGCGAACAGAACGGAATTGAAAAGTATATGAAGTTTCCAATGTTTAAAAAGGAAACCAAGGATCGAAAGTATCATGAAGATCCATTTCGTGCAGTTAATTTTAGAATTGATGAACAAGGTGTCATGAGATGTCCTAACGATAAAGCATTTCATCTTTTATACAGAAGAAGTGTGAGGGGAAATCAATACGGACGCAAGGAAGAACTGTATGAATGTGAAGATTGCAGTGGATGTCCATATGCAGAGAAATGTAAGAAAACAGCTAAAAATCGAACTGTTCGGATCAATCAGGAACTCACTGCAATGCATCAGGAAGTAATCGAAAACTTAGAAAGTATTCATGGTGCGCTGTTACGAATGAACCGTTCGATACAAGCAGAAGGCACTTTCGGAATCATGAAAAATGACCGTTGGTACAAGAGAATTGTCCGAAGAGGTATTAATTCGGTTAAACTAGAAGTTTTACTTGTGGCAATAGGACATAATCTATACAAATATCAGAACAAAAAGATGAGAAATAGAACTGCCGCATAGATTCAAAAAGAGAATCTCTATGGGGTAGGGGAAGTACGCCTTTTCAGCGTAGGATTCCAGCAATTTATGCACAATAAAAGCAAAAAGAGGGATGCGAAAAAACTCAATCGAGTTTTTTCACATCCTCTTTTTTATGAAAATAAATACAGTATTTCATCTTATAATCAATAAGATTTTTAAATAGTAGGAGGAAACAAAAGATGCAAAATGAATCAGTTGTTGCAAAAGAAATGCCATCGGATCTTTTATTATGGAACGAAACGGAGGGATTTATCCGGATCGGGGAAGGTACGGGTGATAACCTGTTAAAAGAAGATATAGCAGATGGATATGTGGATTATATCAATCTTGATTTCTTGAAATATCATGAGGGAGAGTTGAAAGAACAGGATGGTGGAATGGTCATGTTGAAAGAACTATATCAGGAAAAATTTGCAACCACATATGACCTAATTAATTATCTGATTGTGGAAGAGGAAATTCCGGATTGTCATTACATGATTCTTGCAGCAGAATAAGAGAAAGCGGAACTAAGTTCCGCTTTTTTTCATATTTTTGTTAAACCAAAGAAAAGAGGAGGAAAGAAGATGAAAATCAAAAATAATGTTTTGCTGAAAGTTGAAGAATCTGATGTAAATATCGATGGGAAAGTTAACATTCCAGATGGTGTGACACAAATTGGAAGATCAGCATTCGGTTGGTGCCAAACTTTGAAAACTGTTACGATCCCGAGGAGCGTGACGGAAATTGACAGTTGTGCATTTTGTAACTGCAAATTTTTGGAAGAAGTTACGATTCCAAATAGTGTAAAAAAAATGGGATATAGTATATTCCTCGGATGCAAATCTTTAAAAGAAATTATGATTCCGGATAGCGTGAAAAAAATTGAAGAGGGTACATTCTGTGATTGTGAATCTTTGGAAAAAATTACAATTCCTGACAATGTAACGAAAATAAGGGAAAGTGCATTTTGGGGATGCGAATCTTTGAAAGAAATCACGATTCCGGATCGTGTCACGAAAATAGAAAAAAGCGCATTTGGTTGGTGTAAATCTCTGAAAGAAATCACGATACCGGATCGTGTAACACATATCGGAAATTATGCATTTGATTGGTGCGAAAAATTACAGCAGATTACCTTTCGAAATCAAACTTATTCCGTAAAATGTGTGGATGGATATTGTATGGTCGTTCTTCGCAAGAAACAAATGCAGGACATCACAATCTTGAAATGTATGTATTTTCCAGAAAGGAAAGGAACGGTATATGTTGCTGAAAAGGATGGGTATGCAGCACATGGGAAAACATTACGAGAAGCAATGAAAGATTTACAATTTAAGATGTTACAGGATGCAAACTTAGACGAACATATTCAGCGGATCAAGCAGCAGGGTTACATGAATGCAAATGATTATCGCTTACTCACTGGAGCCTGCCGGGAAGGGACAAATCACTTTTTACAGGAACATGGTCTGACTTGGGAAGACACGATGCCGGTAGCACAGGTACTGGAAATTACAAAAGGACAATACGGATCCGAAAAGTTTCAGACAGCAGTAGAACAGATTTTATAGGTTTAATTAAAAGAGATGCCAATTGGTGTCTCTTTTTATAGTATTTTTTCATATTCTTATTGAACCAAAGAAAAGAGGAGGAATACAAATATGAGAACTTATGAATTATCATTAACAACCAGTTACGTTTCAGACTGGGATTTTCCAATGGCAATCCGGGAACTGATCCAAAATGGAATCGATCAAGAGGCAGTAGACCATCACAACAAATTTTCGATTGAATATAGAGATGGCAGCATCTGGTTTCGAAATCCAAAATCAAGGCTCAAAATTAATACACTTTTACTCGGACGCAGTACCAAACGAAATGATGAAAATACAGTTGGTCAGTTTGGAGAAGGATATAAGATTGCAGCACTGGTATTGAATCGAATGGGAAAAAGCTTTATGGTTCATAATTACCAGAAAAAGGAGATTTGGACTACACGTTTTGTGAATAGTCGTAGGTGGCATGATAAAATCTTGGTATTCGATGTGGATGAAAAGCATGAAGAGGGGATTGGACTTGCCGTAGAGGTTGGGAATGTAACAAAAGAAGAGTATGAGTCTTTAAAATCTGTATGGCTTGGTTTTCTGCCAAATTACGAACATGTAGATACAGACTATGGACAGATTCTTCTGGATAAAGAGCAGAAAAACCATATCTATGTGAATGGTCTTTTTATTTCCTGTAACGCAGAAATGGAGTACGGATATAACTTTAAACCGCAGTATCTACAATTGGAACGTGACAGAAAAAGTTGTGATAGTTGGGATGCAAAAACCCTAACAAGTAAGATGATTGATCAAGCATTTGCAAAAGGTGAACTGGATACGTCTGCAATTGTACAGATGATTGATGACGGAAAAGATGACGTTTCCTGTGTCGGCTTCCAGGCAACAGAGCCATTGTCTCAAAGCTACATGGAAGCATTTGATGAAAAATACGCAAATGACAAAAAGATTGTCGTTCCGGTTTCTACGCAGCGTGATCATGAAAAAGTTACTACCTGTGGCGGACAAGCTGTTTATGTTTCTTATAATGCCGCCCGTCTTGTGGAAGATACATCCAGGGAACGGATGCAGGCATTAGAAAAAGAGTTTCTTTCAACGCCCCTTACTCTAAAAGAAGAATTTGAGCATTGGCTCATGATGTATCGGGAACAATTAGACATGGAAGCAAAAGAAGCTCTTGAAATTTTGATTAATAAGTTATAAGAAAGAAGCTGGCGCAATGACGCCGGCTTTTTTTTAATCAGTTCGTACATATTTGTTTATGAAAAAACAAAATAGGAGGAACAAAAGATGTTAAGTGTTGAAAAAATTCAGGAGTTATTAGGAAACGAGTACACATGCGAGGCTTTTACAGAGCGGAAGAATAATCTTACTCTGAACCGAGTAAATATTCAAAAAAATGGAATGAATATTGGTATGTGTTTGAACCTTTCAGATCAATTTGAAACAGAAAATGAACTGGTGAATTTTTTTCTGGAAAAACAAACGGAATTTTGCGTTATCTCTAAAAAAGCAGATACTGATTATCAAAACAAAATTAAAATTTGGGCTAAAGCAAAGGAAAATGTATTTATGGGACTATATGGGGATCCGGAATATGCATCGGAATATCTTAACAAACCATTCAAAAATTTGTTTATGATTCCATATATCCGTTTTGAGAATGCAGGCGGAATCGTTGTCTCAACGAAAATAAAAAAAGATTGGTATCCATCTGTACCGAAAGAGATTATTTTTCAGACAGCACTGGAAAACACGGAAAAAGAAGCTTGTTTTTTTAAGATGGAAGATGTGATTTCAGGAATTTTGCATGATGAAGAGCCGAAAAATTTGTTGCATCTGCCTATTGAAGGAAATGATATGCTTTATGTTCTCACGAACGAAGATAAAAGTCACGGAGCATCTGTCTTTTTGTGTGACACAGTACAAAAAAAGCTTCAGGAGGTATTCCCAGAGGGATGTTATATCATTCCGAGCAGCATCCATGAATGTATTGTTGCAAATAAAAATATAATGTCACCGAGTGAAGTTTTGGATATCGTGCAGGAAATGAATGATACCAATGTGGAGCCTTGTGATAAACTTTCAGATTCTGTTTACATTTTCAGAGAAGGAAAAACAACAACTGTATTTTAGAAAGAAAGCGGAACTGAGTTCCGCTTTTCTTCTTGTGCAAAAAAAATATCTTTTATACATTATGATACCATACTTATATCGAAAGACGGAGAGCATAGAGTATACTGTCTTTCACTCCTCTTATTTTGTTCGTGACTCTATGTTCAGAAAAAGGCATGTTACAACATGTCTTTTTTTGCTTTTTGTGCATATTTATATCAAAAACAGAAGGAAATTAATCAAAATCGTACCGGAAGCATAAGAAAAAGAGAGAGCATTTAGCCCTCTCTTTCTCTTATACTTCATCATATTCTGCCAAAATGTCATTAGCAATAGCAACATTGTTGCAATCATAATACTTCTGACAAACGTTTTCGCAAATCGATAGTTTTGTATCACAGCCGCATATTTCGGACATTCGAAAATCCTGCCCTTTCTGCAAAACACCAGCAAAGCGAACCTTATCCAGAACTTGCTTTGCAATTACTTCAATCGTTTCTCCATTGATCCATCTCTCATTTTGGTCCAGCAAAGTTTTCGCAATTTCCTCGCAGATGGATTCCTTATCAAGTTCCAAAGAAGTTAATTCATTGAACCGGTAAGCTGCCTCTTCCTCGCAATAAGCACTTAATGGGTTTTGAAGTGTGCTAATGATTTCATTCAATTTTTCTGCATACTCTGGGTGTTGCATACTTAGCTCTTCCAAAATTCTAATCTTTTCGCTCATCTTATTTCCTCCTGTTATGATTTTATGAAAAAAATATGCAGAAACAGTGTAAAAAAAATCTGCCAGACGCATGGCAGATTTTCTTTTTTTTAGAATCCAAATATTTTCGCAACAACACCAGCCAGCGACTTAGTATAATAATTCAGAGTGGAAGAAGTAACTTCTTCCCGGTTCAGTATCTTTTCATACAGACCTTCCATATTGTCTTTATTGCGGATCGCACGATAAATGTAATAGTTTGTACCATCGTGGTGTGTTTCTTGACAACAAATATTGTAACCGTCACAGAACCAGTGTTGATCGGACATCCCATTAACCTGTGCATAAAAGATGTCTTTCAGATTCCCCGAATGAATTTCCTTGTATCCTCGAACACATCCATTCCAGTATCCAATGTCCGCAAGGATAAGAATTGGAGTATCTAACTGAATATTCAAATTTGTACGCAAATCATCCAGATTCAGTTCATTCATATCGTTTGCAAAATCCCAAAGCCTATCTTCGAAATCCTTATCTTGCCAATATTCCGGGTGTTCTTCGTGATCTTCCAATGCGATATCTCGCCAGTCTTCCGGGGTAATCTCACTGTTCCAAAGTTCAAATTTCTTTACCATATGTATTTCCTCCTCTATTGAAATCATCCATAAAAAAATTGATAAAAAAGAAAACAAAACATGCGGAAATCCCGACACAAATGTGCCGGGACTTCCTGGAGGAAAATATATTTCAAATGCGGGGATAAAATCCCCTAACCTTGTTGTCTGTAAATAGTATACATCATCTCTTTTAATATGATTTTTTCTCACAGGAAAGAGTGGGGCTCTTGTGCAAAAAAGAAAATACATGTTCTTTCTGATATTGTACAACAGATGGAGGGAAGGATATGGATCACTTTTACTATTCTGTTCTAGAAAAAATAGAACAAGTTTTTACTCCAGATAGTGCAGAACTTCAACGGATTCAAGAAAGGCTACATCGATTCAGTAAGCAGGAACTACGCAATCTGGATAAAAATTTTCATACATTTGGAGTGGAGGAAGTGTTGAAGTGTATGATCGAAACAGGAGGTGTTTATGGAAACAACAAAAATGACGCATGAAGAAATCGCTCAGTATCTCAAAATTAATCCGGAAGAACTAGAAAAGATGGAACAGTCCTATCAGATGTCTTGTATGGAGTTTAAAGAAGATTTTTTTGATTACGGTGCAAAGGATGTAAATTCATCGGAACTCACAGAAATCAGCACTGTATTAGAAGCTTTGATCGAGCGGATTGTGAAGGAACTTTTGCAGGAAACCATTATACTTGGCATGGACGGAAAAGCCGAGCCATTTCTTTGTGAGAAACCGATCCCAGTTACGAAAGAAGAAATTATGAGACTTCCGGAAAATCTCAGACCGCAATTAACAGGAAGATATGTTCAGAAAGACATTCCGGATAATTCATCGGAAATGATCCTGCTTTTTCTAAAAAAATATATGGATACCGGTGATCAGCAGGCTTATGGCATGTTTCGTTCGGGACTGGATCTGTTAGATCTGGATCCTATTTCCTATGCAATGCTTGGAAAGAATCCGAATAGCATGGAATACTGGTTGCCAAAAATTTATGCTGCCGGACAAAATTTTTTCCAGTTCCCTAAAACACAGATGATTCGTGTGCCAATTACTCTATTGCAGACATCACGGATGGAATACAGTACATTAACAGCAACTACACTGCAAATCGTTGATCGATACTGTCAGTGTGTTTTCGGACTGGATTTCCAGAAAGATTATTTTGTCAAAACTGGAGTTTTTTCGAGCAAATTTGATTTTCGAAATGCCCATGTGCAGGGAGAAAAAGAAGTCAAAGAATTGGGAGAGTATCTGTTATTTATCTCGAATCAGGCAAGTCAGCTTGCAAGCTTAATGCATGGAACATATGGTGCTGCTACAACGAATGTATGGGCTGTACGGGATTATATCCATGATGTCGAAAACAATCCTTGTATTTATAAGGGACTGCCACTGCATACAGAATACAGAGTATTTGTTGATTTTGATGCTAATGAGATTTTGGGAATCAGTCCATACTGGAGACCAGATGTAATGAAGAAACGATTTGCGAGAAGCAATGGACCGCACGATGCTCATGACGATATCGTATATCGGATGCATGAGAAAACATTAATGGATCGGTATGAAAAGAACAAGGATCTTGTGCTGAGACATATCAAAGAAATGCTGCCAAACGTCCAACTGCACGGACAGTGGTCTGTGGACATCATGCAAAATGGGGATGTATTCTATTTGATTGATATGGCGCTGGCAAAAAACTCAGCGCTCAATGATTGTGTTCCGAAAATGAAGCTGAAAGAAGAAAAAATGGAATGGATTCCATGCTTTTCAATGTAGAATTTGTGAACTACTCGGATACAAGTAACCGAGCTTCCTACATATGCGGGTGACATTTTAGGTATGGCTGTAACCATACGCCCCGTAGTAAAATAGGCTAACTCCCGTGTTCCACAGGTTTTACATTTTAGAAAAGATCCGTTTGTCGGGTCTTTTTCTTATGCAATGACTTTTGTTTGTAAAGTGCGAAAAATACGAAGACCTTCCTTATCGATGTTTTGTGCCGCCTGTTCATCGCGGTCCATGACATGACCGCAAACCGGACAAATGTACAAGCGGTCCGATAACTGCAATTCTTTATAAATATGTCCGCAATGGCTGCATTTTTTGCTAGAGGGGAACCATTTATCGACATAGAGAACCAGACCTCCCTTTCTGGCAGCCTTATACTCCAGCATATCGACAAACATTCCCCAACCGTTGTCGCTGACCGATTTTCCGAAAGATAATGCCTGCTTCATGGCAGACAGATCCAAATCTTCGATCGTGATCAGGTCATATCTATCCGTCAGTTTACAGGAAAGCTTATGCAGCATATCGCTTCTCTGATGCTTGGCTTTTGCATGCAGTTTCGCAAGATACTGTTTCTGCTTCATGTAATTATTGGAAAACTTCTTCATACGAGATAGTTTCCGCTGTTCCCGGGCGATCTTTTGCTCCAGGTTACGGTACGGTTTGTAAAAGTCCGCAACCTCTCCATTGGAATCGATGTATAACTTCGGAAGTGACATATCCAGCCCGATATGACAAATCTCATCTTTTTCAAAAACAGAAAGCATATCCCGTTTCTCAATCACAGAAAACTGGATGGAGAAGATCCATTTACCATTCGGTTCCAACGTACAGGTACAGTTTTTGAGTACCATGTTCTCCGGGATGTTTCGATGTATCCGGAGTTTGATTTCTTCCTTCATTTTTGGCAGGATGATCCCGGTTTTCGTAAGTACCATGTTCCCTTTTCTATTTTTGCCATATACAGCCGTACAGCGGAAAGATTCCTTGGACACATTTTTCTTCTTGAAATTTGGAAATCCTTTTTCGCCACTTCTCCAGTCGGATAGCGCAGATTCAAAGTTCAGTTGTACGTTTGAAAGGGATGTGGAATCCCCAATCGCAAGAAAATCGAACTCCTTTTTGTAAGCAGCCGGGCGTGAAAACATATTCGTTTTCTTGAAGTCGCCCAGCATTCGGTTCCATAAAAACCGACAGTTCCCGGCACTCTGACGTAAAAACTGTTCCTGTTCTTTGGTTGGCTTTGCCAAAAATCGGAAGACGAGAAACTGTTCGCCGGCAATGTCTTTCTTCCTGGAAGAATTACGTTTTGCAGGTTTCTTGCGTGAACACAGGATCCGACCAACGCGGTAGAATGCGGCATACCGTATACTGTCCATAACAGAAATAAAATGCGCAGGTTTACTGTTCAGAAAGGCATAGGCTGCCCATTGCTCTGTGATCGGTTGTACTTTTCGCTTCGCCATAGGGCAGTCCTCCTTTCTTACATTTGACAGGTCTGTTGTTTTTGAATATAGTGGCGTATCGCCTCTTCGTTGGCAGAACCAATGGTCTCTGCAAAATAGCTGCCGTTCCACAGCTGTCCTTTCCACAGAGCCTGTCGTAATTGTGGGAATTCCTTTAATAACGCATTACCGGAAATTCCTTTCAGATATTTTGCTATCTGTGTCACAGACAGCTTTGGCGGTGCGGATACGAAACAGTGCACATGATCCTGTTCCCCGACTTTGCATTCAAGCACAGAAAAGCCTTTTTCATTGGCAATTTCATGAACCAATTCGTAAAGTCGCTGGGAAATATCGTCAGATAATACTTTTTTCCGGTATTTGACACACCAGACCAAATGATAATTGATGTTATACACGCAAGTACGTGCATGAATATAAGGTTTATTTTTCATACATATAGTATAATATAAAACACAAGAAAATGCTACTAAATCAACAAAAATTTAGTGGCATATAACTCTATTCATCGGGCTTTCATCTCGGATACAAGTAACCGAGAATTCCCGCCCGTTTTTCTTAAATGGGAGGTTAAAAATGGATAAAAAGGCTAAAATAAACCGTTGCAAATTTTCACACCCATCTATCCGAGATCTTGGGGCTTATCATTGTGTCGTAGATGGATGGGGAGATGAGCAAGTAAGAGCAGTAACAGAAGGAGATTGTGCATTTTGTGAGAAATTCAGCAGCCGGTATATCGAATACCCGCTTACGATTGCTGGAATCGAAAACAAGAAGATTGATACAAACGGTATTGGGCATACATGCGGTGCATTATGCGAAGTAAGACCTTGCGGAGAAGAATATGAAGGAAAAACATACCTTGGTATTTACCTCGGGGATCTGCCAATTGGAATTGTGTCATCTTATAGCGAAGATACCGGTGTTTTGAGCAATCGGACTATGAACAATCCGGCAATCTTTGTCCCAGAAATCAAAAAAATTGTATATGGGATGGGGTGTTGGTGGAGAGAAATTCAGAAAATTGAAGATTTTAAAGGGATTTCAAAAGAAGAAATTGAAAATGTATGGTATGTACAGATGATGAAAAATATGGAAAAGCGGAACTGAGTTCCGCTTTCTTCCTGTGCAAAAATACATGTTTTCCCACAATATGCTATGCTGTCCGTGCAGATTAGAAATTTTGAGGAAAAACAGATGGAAGTAAAAGTAAAAAAGATATTATTTCAAAATAAAGAAAATGGATATACCGTGCTGCGTGTAACCCAAGATGGGGACTCTTCTGGTAAAGGTGGAGATGAAACATTCAATATGACAGGTATTTTTTTTCAAATCAAAGAGAATGCTATGATCCGAATTAATGGAAGTTTTGTGAAAAATCAGTATGGTAGGCAGTTTAAATGTACTTCATGGGAGCCTGTTGTACCAACAACAAAAGAAGGCGCGTATCATTACCTGAGTGGAGGATTCGTTAAAGGAATCGGTCCAGCATTTGCAAAAAAAATTGTTGACAAATTTGGGGAGAATACGTTTGATGTCATTGAAAATTCTCCTGAAAAGCTGTATACAATCAAAGGAATCGGAAAAAAGAAAATTGACACATTGCTAAAAAACTGGAATGAACAAGCTGCTGTAAGAGATGTAATGGCATTTCTTGCGTCCTGTAATATCAGTACATCGTTCTCTAGCCGCATTTATAAACGGTATAAAGAAAATTCTGTAAAAATGCTGCAGGAAAATCCATATCGGTTAGCAGATGATTTCATTGGGGTCGGTTTTAAAAAAGCAGATGAAATTGCAAAAAATATGGGAATTCCATTGATCAGTGAGCACCGTTGCGTTGCCGGAATCCAATATGTCATGAAAGAATTTCAACAAAATGGACATGTGTATGCGACGCCAGATCAATTGGTCAACCGTACCACTGAACTTCTTGGAATTGATATGGTTTATATAAAAAAAGCCATTAATTATATGGTGTCAAAAAAACTGTTAAAATATGATGCTTCTATCGAACCTGCTGTATATCTGCCGCGTACTTATGAAATGGAAACAGCAGTAGCTGAGAAACTTGTATCATTGATACATGAAAAGGCAAAGGAATTAAAAGTTTTTTCTATCAATAAACTAGAACAACAACTCGGATTTTCGTTTGGAAAAGAGCAAACTGCTGCCATTGAAATGGCTGCTAGAGAGAAAGTCATGATTTTGACAGGTGGTCCCGGAACTGGAAAATCCACTGTTCTTTCCGGAATACTCACCTTATTCCATAAAAACCACCTATCGGTACTTCTTGCAGCGCCAACAGGGCGTGCCGCAAAACGAATGGAAGAAACAACCGGAAAAGAAGCATCTACTATTCATAAGCTACTGTGCTATACGCCTGAAATTGGCTTTTCGTACAATCGGGACACACCTTTGCAAGGTGATGTGTTGGTGATCGACGAATGCTCCATGATTGATTTATCTTTGATGTATCATTTATTAGAAGCCGTGCCTGATTCCATGCGCGTAATTTTTGTAGGAGATGTAGATCAGCTTCCATCTGTCGGTGCAGGAAATGTTCTGCGGGATATGATTGATTCTGAACGCATTCCAGTTACTAGGCTTACTGAGATTCATAGACAGCAGGGGGGAAGCCGGATCATAACAAATGCGCATTTGATCAATCAGGGAAAGATGCCTGATCTTAGTCCATCAGATGACTTTCTCTTTATCGAAGAAGAGGAATTGGAACGAATCTCACAAAAGGTTGTTGAACTGGTATCTGAAAAAGAAGCGCAGGTACTATCCCCTGTATTAAAAACCGTAGCAGGTGTAAAAGAATTGAATCGTCGCATACAGGAAAAGGTCAATCCTATTGGAGATTGTATTGAAAAAGACGTGATCTACCGAGTAGGAGACCGTGTAATGCAGATTAAAAATAATTATGATAAAAACGTATTCAACGGGGATATTGGAAAAATTGTTTGCGTTAAAGACAATATCGTATCCGTACAGTTCGATGAATCAAGGGTGAATTATAAAAAAGATGAACTTTCAGAATTAACACATGCATGGGCGTGTACGGTCCACAAATATCAGGGATCAGAAGCACCGTGGGTAATTATTGTTGTTTCTTTTTCTCATTATATGATGCTTCAAAGAAATGTACTCTATACTGCAGTCACAAGAGGTAAAGAAGGAGTCATTCTTGTGGGAACGAAAAAAGCAATCCGGAAAGCGGTATCCACTTGTGATATGCGAAAGAGAAATACACTGCTGAAAGAACGAATCCATTGCTTGAGTGCTGAAAACCGTTTATAATGTAACCGGGAGGATTATTATGAAGAAAATAATTACAAGTATTCTCCTTGCAGTCATGTTGATCACTGGCTGCGGGGAAGTAACTGCTAAAGAGCCTGTGAAAGAACCTGTTAAACAAGTAACAGAAGTACCGGAGTATAATGGCAATGCGTACACTGTGATTAATGAAAACACACCAGAGTTCTCTGAAAAAACAACAAAAGTCTTTACCAAATTATCTGAATTAGATTCTTTAGGAAGGTGTGGTGTCGCTTACGGCTGCTATGGTCCGGAAACAATTGCAGAAGTAAAAAGAGGTGCAATCGGGCATATTCGACCAAGCGGTTGGAAAACCGTCAAATATCCGGATCTGATCGATGGAAATTATTTGTACAATCGTTGCCATCTGATCATGTGGAAGTTATCCGGCATCCTTGATGACGAACGGAACCTGATCACGGGTACGCGGTATATGAACACAGAGGGCATGCTTCCGTTTGAAGAAAAAATCGTGGACTATGTAGAAGATACAGGACATCATGTGATGTATCGTGTTACACCGGTTTATCACGATGACGAACTGGTCGCTAGAGGCGTGCAGATGGAAGCACAATCCGTTGAGGACAACAAATTTAAGATTAACGTATATTGCTACAATATCCAGCCGGGCATTGAAATTGATTACCAAACAGGAGAATCCAAACGTGCAGATGAAATTCCACAAATTGAGGATAAGCAGCCATCCCCGCTTCCGGAAGGAGAAATTACCTATATTTTGAATCGTAATTCACAAAAGTTCCATCTCCCTGATTGCAAGAGTGTATCAAAAATCAGTGTAAAGAACCGGGAAGAATACAAAGGAAACAGAGAATATCTGTTGAGCATTGGCTATGAGCCTTGTAAAAATTGTAATCCATAAGGAGGAAGAATTGATCTTCCTTCTTTTTTTGAACATTTTTCACATATTCCTACTGAAATAACAAAAACAGGAGGAAAAAGAAATGTTAAAAAGTGAATTTGAAGAAATTTTGGGAAGTAAAGTTTCCGACGAAGAGTACAAAGTGATTGAACATGTTTACACTTGGCATCCGGCGATTTCTAATGTAAATGGGGAAAAACAGATTTCTGATATTTATCGGGCAGGTGGAATTCTGGCAATCAAAAGCATGGACGACTGGGCATGTATCATGGAAGAATTGGACCGAAAATATCAGGAAACATTAAAACCTGTACATCAAATGAAAGAGCGGATTGAAAGGGCTGGATCCGGAGATTTTTCTTTGGAAAAATGTATCAAAGATTTTACAGAATACCGGGAAGCAGGTATGGATGTTCCGAAGATTATGCAGCAGCTAAAAACAAAATATGATGATATTACTATTTTGTCTGCTCAGAAAGTGCTCTGCCCGGATAAAGAAGCAAAATGTATAAATCTTAAAGCTCTGTATGATTCAGGATACAGACAATTACATTTTGGTGCAGAAATCTACAAACATGATAATATGGAAATATATGAGCTTTGGACGAAGCGTGGAGATTACCGCGACGTGTATCTTCTTCATGATCAGGAAATTGTTACCATTATCAGCCATAGTGCAAAGCATACTTTGGTTAAAAGTGTAAGAGGTAAGGTATATCTTACAGCAGAAGAATCCCAAATTGCATTTTCATAAATAAAAAGCGGAACTGAGTTCCGCTTTTCTTTTTTTTAACTAAACATTCATATTCTCATTGATTATAAAAAAACAGGAGGATAACAGAATGAACAAAGTTGTATTAGTAGGACGATTAACAAGGGACCCTGATGTTCGCTATTCACAAGGAGATAACAGTACGGCTGTGGCAAGATATTCTTTAGCTGTGGATCGGAAATTCAAACGTGATGGAGAACCAACGGCAGATTTTATCAGTTGCGTAGCGATTGGAAGAGCTGGAGAATTCGCAGAAAAGTATTTCCGTCAAGGTTTACGTGTAGCCATTTCTGGACGGATCCAGACAGGCAGCTATACCAATAAGGATGGCGTAAAAGTTTACACAACAGACGTATTTGTAGAAGAGCAAGAGTTCGCTGAAAGCAAATCGGAATATAACGCAAACCAGCAGAGTAAAAATCAGCAGAACGGAAATCAGCAGAACGGAAATCAGCAGAACGGAAATCAGCAGAACGGAAATCAGCAG
>ERZ1036455.322-NODE-322-length-15462-cov-24.208931_pt1 | contig 15462 bp, 12 predicted proteins | sample MGYA00514228_ERZ1036455 | MGnify/ENA primary metagenome ERZ1036455 (study PRJEB33795, sample SAMN09464920) | human gut metagenome | host: Homo sapiens | place: USA: Stanford, California | collected 2016-07 | study: EMG produced TPA metagenomics assembly of the... | reverse complement strand
CCGTTCCCGTCACGGCTGCGCCGCGCCGGGGCCCCAACGGCAAAACCCCGGCGCTCTTTGGTTACTTTCTTAACACTAAGAAAGTAACGCCATCGGCAGATTTCGCAATCGGCCCCGCGAAAGCGGGGGACTTTCCTCTTTTCCCACACGCGGCTTCCGTTCCCGCCCCGGCCCTTGCTCCCGTTCGGTCGCATTTCGCCTGCGGCGAAACCGGGCTGGCCGGTCATCGGCCCCGCCGGGGCGGGAGCAAAAGCCGCGCTCCCCAAAGCCCCGCCGCTCACCCTTCCAGCTCAAGGTCCCGCATCGCGGGATTTTCGATGAGGCCGCCCTCCTGCGTGAAGCGCGAGCCGTGGCAGGGGCAGTCCCACGAATGCTCCTGCGCGTTCCATTTCAGCGCGCAGCCCATGTGCGGGCAGCGCGGCGCCGTGGGCGTGAGCAGGCTTGCCGCGGCCTCCAGCGCGTTCAGCGCAAGCTGCGGACGCAGCATGCTGCGGGAGGGGGAAAACACCGGAGCGTCGTCCGGCCTTTTGCCCTGCACCATATCCGTGAGCAGCATGGCCGCCGCCATCGCGGAGGTCATTCCCCATTTGTTGAAGCCCGTGGCCACGTACAGGTTTTCCGTGCGGGCCGAATACGGGCCGATATAAGGCACGCCGTCCAGCGTCATGCAGTCCTGCGCGGCCCAGCGGTACCGTATGTGGGCGCGGGGATAATGCCGCTTTGCAAAGGCTTCCAGCTCCCGCCATCCGCCGCCCTGCTTTCCCGTGCGGTGGCTGCCGCCGCCCAGCAGCAGCATTCCCTGCGCGTTCCGGAAGGACAGGCCCTCCGCGGCCTCGTCCACATACATACCGCCCACGTTCGCCGCGTTTTCCAGCGCAAGCACATAGGAGCGGTGCTGGTACATCTTCAGAAAATAGCTTCCGTGCCGGTTGAGGAACGGAAAATGCGTCGCCACGATGACCTTCTCCGCGCGGATCGTCCCGCGGTCGGTAACGGCGCTCGTCCCCTCCAGCCTGCGCACGGGCGTGTGCTCGTAGGCCCGCAGCCCTCTGGCCGCGGCCGCGGCAAAGCGCAGCGGGTCGAACTGGGCCTGGCGCTCGAACCGCACGGCTCCCGCCACCGGAAAAGGCAGCGGCAGCTTGTCCGTAAAGCCCGCGTGGAACCCCAGCTTCTCCAGCGCCGCAAGCTCCTTTTCCAGCTTTCCCCGGTCGTCCAGGGAATAGACAAACGCGTCCTTTTCCTCGAACCCGCAGTCGATCTCCCGGCACATGCTGCGGTAGCGCGCCAGCGCCGCCTCGTTGGCGTGCAGGTACATCCCCGCCTTTTCCGCGCCGAAGCGGCGCAGCAGCCCGTCGTATACCAGCCCGTGCTGGGACGTTATCTTCGCGGTGGTGTTCCCGGTGGTGCCGGCGCATAACCGGTCCGCCTCCGCCAGCACACAATCCACGCCCGCCTGCCGCAAAAAATGCGCGCACAAAATCCCCGCCATCCCGCCGCCGATGACCAAAACGTCCGTCCGGACGTCCCCCTCCAGCCGCCCGTATTCCGGCATCGCCGCCGTGTCCCGCCACATCGAAAGCATCCGTTTTCCCCATTCCGTCCCTGTTTTTGTGCGGCGCCCGCGTATCATGCCGCCACGGATAGTGTTTACCGCGCGCCGCCCCCTATGCGGCGCCGTGCAAAAACGCCCTGTCTTCCGCCGCAAAAGCAGAAAACAGGGCGTTTTCGGAGTATGCACGCCGCGGCGCTCACAGCAGCACCACGCAGTTGCGTCCGTTCTTTTTGGCAATGTACAGCGCGCGGTCCGCACGGCTCACAAGGTCCTGCAGCACGGGCGCGCTGCCGTCCCGCGCCGGGCTGTACACCGTTACGCCCACGCTCACCGTCAGCGGGCCCGCGCAGCAGCCGTCCGGCGCACAGGGGCCAAGCTCCTCCACGGCACGGCGCAGGCGCGCTGCCTGGCGCATGGCTTCGGCCGTGTCCCGGCAGGGCGTGCACAGCAGAAATTCCTCGCCGCCGAACCGGCATACCATGTCCGAGGAGCGCGCCAGCACGCTCTGCAGCGCGCCGCCCACGCGGCAAAGCGCGCCGTCGCCCGCAAGGTGGCCGTGCGCGTCGTTGTATTCCTTGAAATGGTCGATATCCGCCATCAGAACAGCCATCGGCTTTTCGCAGCGGCGGCACATGGCCAGCATGGTCTCCGCCTTTTCCTGCCCGCCCCGGCGGTTCAAAAGGCCCGTGAGCATGTCGGTGCCGCACTCCCGCCGCAGCTGTTCAATGCGCCGTTCGTCCCCCGCCCGCGCTCTGCGCGAGAGCACGCGCCCCGTGGCGTATGCCGCAAAAACGAACGCGCCCGCGCGCAGCGCCGCGGCCAGCACACACCGGCCCGCGCCTTTGTCATATCTGCTGATGATCGCTCCCGCCCCTTTTCAAATTTCCACATATTCCCATTTTCATCCCTTTGATTGTAGCAGGAAGCAATGTCGAAAAAGCGCAAAGCATGCCCTGCATAAAGGTGAGCATACAGAAGAAAACCGGAGGATTTCAAAGCAAAACCCGCTTTTTTTACGGAATCCACAGGAAAAACAGCGTTTTTTCGCGGTTTCTGCAAAAATATTGCGAAAAAAATGGGTAAAATATATTGACAAACCGGCAAGCGGCCCGTATAGTATCATTTGTGCGCTGCAAAGCGCAGCCATCTTAACATACGCCAGCGTAACATGCGCCGCTGCAGCCGCTCCTTCGGGCGGTGTAACAAACCTTTTGCGGGGTGGCGCTCTCTTCGCTGGGCCCGGGGCTTCCCCGGGAAAAGCCGCAAAGGGGGATGCATATGGACAATTCTATCATCGTTGCACTGAAAAACATTGTTGTCGATTTCGACGGCGAGCCCATTTTAACAGGGCTTTCCCTCGACATCCATGACAAGGAGTTCGTCACACTGCTGGGGCCTTCGGGCTGCGGGAAAACGACGACGCTCCGCGTCATCGGAGGGTTCGTGGAGCCGAGATCGGGCAATGTTTTTTTTGCGGGCAGGGACATCACGCGCCTGCCGCCGTACAAACGGCAGGTCAACACCGTGTTCCAGAAATACGCGCTGTTCCCGCACCTGAACGTGTTCGAGAACGTGGCGTTCGGCCTGCGGCTGCAGAAGCTGGACGAAAAAGAGATCCGCTCCCGCTGCCTGGAGATGCTGGAGCTGGTGGGCCTGAAGGGCTACGAGCGGCGCAACACGGCCGCGCTCTCCGGCGGGCAGCAGCAGCGCGTGGCCATCGCGCGGGCGCTTGTGAACCATCCGAAGGTGCTTTTGCTGGACGAGCCGCTGGGCGCGCTGGACCTGAAGCTGCGCAAGGATATGCAGATCGAGCTCAAGCGCATCCAGCAGAGCCTTGACATCACGTTCATTTACGTCACCCACGACCAGGAGGAGGCCCTCACCATGTCGGACACCGTCGTGGTGATGAACCGGGGCGACATCCAGCAGATCGGCTCGCCCCAGGATATCTACAACGAACCGAACAACGCCTTTGTGGCGGATTTCATCGGCGAATCCAACATCCTGGACGGCGTGATGCTGCGGGACTTCCGCGTGGAATTCGCCGGGCAGGAATTCACCTGCGTGGACGCGGGCTTCGGCAGCCGGGAGATCGTGCAGGTGGTGGTGCGCCCGGAGGATATCCAGGTGGTGCCCGCCATTCAGGGCCAGCTGACGGGCCTGGTGGAAAACGTCATCTTCAAGGGCGTGCATTACGAGATGCACGTGCGGCAGGCAGGCTACGAGTGGATCATCCACTCCACACAGGCGTCGCAGGTGGGCGAACTCATCGGCATGAACATCGGGCCGGACGAGATCCACATCATGCACCGCACGCAGGGGTGACGGCCGATGAAAAAGACAAAATGGACCGCTTCGCCCTATCTGGTATGGATGGTGGCGTTCATCGCCGTGCCGCTGGCCATCGTGGTGTATTTCGCATTCACCGATAAAGCCGGGCATTTTACGCTGGAAAACATCATGGGCCTGGGCGCGTACACCACGGTGTTTGCCCGCAGCATCGTCCTGGCGGCCATCGCCACGGCCATCTGCCTTGTGCTGGCCTTTCCCGTCAGCTACCTGCTCTCCCGCATGCGGCCCGCAAGCCAGCGCATGATGCAGATGCTCATCATGCTTCCCATGTGGATGAATTTTCTGCTGCGCACCTATGCGTGGATGAGCCTTCTGGAGCACAACGGCATCATCAACCGCTTTCTGGGGCTGCTGGGCGTCGGGCCGTTCAACATGATCAACACCTCGGGCGCGGTGGTACTGGGCATGGTGTACAATTACCTGCCCTATATGGTGCTGCCGCTGTACACCATCATGGTCAAAATTGACAACAGCGTCATCGAGGCCGCGCAGGACCTTGGCGCAAACGTGTACCACGTTGTGGCAAAGGTGCTGGTGCCGCTTTCCATGCCGGGCATCACCACGGGCATCACCATGGTGTTCGTGCCCAGCATCTCCACGTTCATCATCAGCCGCATGCTGGGCGGCGGCTCGAACCTGCTCATCGGCGACCTCATCGAGCTGCAGTTCCTGGGCAACAGCTACAACTACAATCTCGGCAGCGCCATGAGCCTGGTGCTGATGGTCATTGTGCTTTTGTGCATGAGCTTCACCACTGCCGACACCGAGGAAATGGAGGCGATGGTATGAAAAAGGGCCGCCTGCTTGCAAACGCATATCTGGTGCTGGTGTTCGGCTTTTTGTACGTGCCCATCGCCGTGCTCATCGCGTTCAGCTTCAACGAAAGCAAAAGCCGCACCGTGTTCACGGGCTTTACCTTTAAATGGTACCAGAACCTGTTCCACAACGACATGGTGCTGAAAAGCCTGGGCGTTTCGCTGGGCGTGGCCTTTGCGGCGGCGTGCATCGCCACCGTGGTGGGCACGCTGGCCGCCATCGGCATCAGCAGCATGAATAAGCGCGCCCGGGGCGCCGTCATGGCCGTCAGCTATGTGCCCGTCGTCAACCCGGAGATCATCACCGGCGTTTCGCTGATGCTGCTGTTCGTGGTGTTCAACCGGCAGGTCAGCGCGGCGCTCTCGTGGCTTCTGCAGCGCGAGGTGGAGCTTCAGGGCTTCGGCCTGGGCACGCTGCTCATCGCGCACATCACGTTCTGCCTGCCCTATGTCATCTTCAACGTCAGCCCCAAGCTGCGCCAGCTGGACCCGGCCGTTTACGACGCCGCGCTGGACCTTGGCTGCAATCCCCGGCGGGCGTTTTTCAAGGTGGTGCTGCCGCAGCTCACGCCGGCCATCCTGTCGGCGTTTCTCATCAGCCTCACCTATTCCATTGATGATTTCATCATTTCCTATTTCACCTCCGGCACCATGCAGACGCTGCCCATCGCCATTTACAGCATGACGAAGAAAAAGGTCAGCCCGGAGATCAACGCGCTTTCCGCCATCATGTTCGTGGTGATTTTAACCATCATCCTCGCGGCCAACGCCGTGGATTCCGCAAAAGAGCGCCGCCTGCGCAGGGCCGCGCGCGCAGAGGAGGGCAGGCGATGAAGCATATCCTGAAGGCAAAAAAACGCTTTTTGTGCCTGCTTCTTGCGGGCGCGCTTGCGGCCTGCCTGTCCCCCGCGGCCCTTGCCGCACCGGACGGCGTGGAGGTTGCCCCCGGTTACGATTACACCCGCTTCAAGGACGCGGGCATTACGCTGAACGTCTACAACTGGGGCGAATACATCTCCAACGGCACCGACGGCTCCATGGATGTGGTGAAGGAATTTGAAAACCTGACGGGCATCCGCGTCAACTACACCACCTATGACACCAACGAGAGCCTGTACGCCAAGCTGAAAAGCGGCGGCGGCAATTACGACATCATCATCCCCAGCGATTATATGATCGGCAAAATGGCCGCCGAGGGCATGCTGGAGGAGCTTGACCCCGCCAATATCCCCAACGCGGCGCTCATCGGCGAGGCATACCGCTCCAAACCGTTCGACCCTCAGAACAAATACAGCGTGGCCTACACCTGGGGCCTCGTGTGCATCGTGTACAACCGGACGATGGTGGACGAGGGCGACCTGGAACAGGGCTGGGGCATCCTGTGGGACGAAAAGTACGCCGGGCAGGTGCTGATGTTCAACAACAGCCGCGACGCGTTCGCCATTGCGGGCAAGCTGCTGGGCAATTCCATCAACCCCGGCTCCGTGCAGGAGATCGAGCAGGCGGCCGAAAAGCTGAAAGAGCAGAAATCCGTGGTCCAGAGCTATGTGATGGACGAGGTGTTCGACAAAATGGGCGGCGGCGAGGCCGCGCTGGCCCCCTATTACGTGGGCGACGGCGTGACGATGATGGCCGACAACCCCGACCTTGCCATGTTCATCCCCGCCGAGGGCACCAATATCTACATCGACGCCATGTGCATCCCCAAAGGCAGCCGGAACAAAGAGGCCGCGGAAATGTTCATCAACTTCATGTGTGAAACGCAGGTAGCGCTGGCCAATGCGGAGTACATCTGCTATTCCTCGCCGCAGGTAGAGGTCCCCGCGCTTCTGGACGAAGAGACCCGGGAGAACGAGATGATGTACCCCGGCGCAGACATGCTTTCCCGGTGCGAGACCATGGAGGTGCTGCCCGACGAGCTGAACAGCGCCATGGACAAGGCATGGAGCGATGTGCGCAGCTACGACGCCGCGGGCAACGGGTGGGTGATGCCGCTGATGCTGGTGGCAATGCTGGCCCTTTCCGGCGTAGGCTACTGGCGCAAAGCGGTACGCCGCCGGCGCAGCCAGTTTTAAACGCCATTCCCTTTTTACAAGGCAATGAACGCAAAGGCGCCGCCGTTCTTCGGAACGGCGGCGCTCCTGTATGTCGAAAAAGACTAAGGCAAAGGCGCATTGGCGCAAGAAAACATCGGTTTTGGACGGACGGTTTTGGCGCACAGCGTACTCAAACAGCTTGGCAATCCACAAAGGATTGCCAAGCTGTTTTCGCGCACTGTACATCCAAAACCGTCGGGCCAAAACTGCGTCGCACCTCAGAACCAGAAATTCTTGTTGCAGAGCAAGGAAAATCACCGCAGGCACCCTTTGTGGTTGTCAAGGCGATTTGACGAAGCTATGCGCAAAAATTTCTGGTTCTGGGGCGATGGTTTCTTGCGCCAATGCGCCTAACGCCGCACAGTTCACGGCTGACGCCTGAAGCGTCGCCTCGCTTGCAGATTTTCCGGCAACTGTCACAAAAATGCTCGCGAATACACAAAGTATTCGCTGCGCTTTTTGTTTAACCTGCCAAAAAACCGGCCGGCGCGATTCGGCTCTTAGAATTGTGCGGTATTGCCCTAAAAAAAACTGCTTGCCCGCCCGGCGCATGTCCGGGCGGGCAAACGGGTTTTTAACTTTTTCCTGCGGCGGCCCCCACGTTACGGCGAAACGGCTCTTACGGCGTCAGCCGTAACTTGTGCGGCGCCGCCCTATGGGCGCGTTACCAGCCGCAGATATTCCCGCCCCATCTGCGGCGGGAACCGGTGGCGCAGGCCCGTCTGCAGCGTCAGGTGCACGCGCCCGCCCGCGCTGTGCAGCGCACCGTACAGCATCTGCGCCATTTCGATGCAGTCGCTGTCCTGCGTACCGCAAAAAAGATGCACCTCTACGTTTTTTTTCGCCAGCGCACGGCAAACCGCTGCGCAGTCCTTCTCAAGCAGCGGTGTCCACGGGGATTGCAGCGCCAGCGCGTCGCAGGAAAGCCCGGTATACAGCAGCGTGCGCAGCAGCATATCACAGCCGGCGGAAAAGCCCGCCCAAACCTGCCGCTCATAGCCCGCGTCCTGCACAATACGCGCCGCGTCCGCTGTCTGCCTGTAATTTTCGCCGTCGTATTCCCAGCGAAACCGCCCCGTGCAATCCACCACCGAGGACTGCACTGTTTCCACCTGCGCACCCGCACGCTCCAGCGGCGCCCAATCCCGGCGCGCAATCCCGGCGTTTTGTCCGTTGCCGTGCACCGCCAGCACCAACGTTCCGGCAGCGCGCCCGCGCCACGAAAACTGCATCCTGCCCGCACGCCGGGCCTTCTCGTAACGTCCCTCGGAAATTTTGCGCAGCGTCTCAAACCGCGCGTCCCCGAACAGCGGCTTTAAGTCCCCGTCGTCCAGCACCTCGGGACGGTACCAATACTCCTTTTGCTCCACCGCCTCGGCCAGCCACTCCAGCGCCGCAGGCGCGCGGCCCGCCCCGGCGGCAAGGCATGCGAGAAAATAATAAATCTGCGGATGCTCGCCGTCCTTCCATGCCCCACGCTGCGCGAGCAGGAAATCATAGGCCGGTTCATAACCGTCCTGCTCCGCCAACGCCAATACTTCTTCCAATAAAACATCTTCGTTCATGTGTTTATGCTCCTTTTTTGGATTTAAGGGCATAAAAATGCCCGGGAGAGTGATTTCTCCCGGGCAATCACAAAACGAATTTACACAAAGGACACGCCGGGAGCCGCGCCTATCGCAGAAAATTTTTTCATAGATGACCGCTCCCTTTCCATACAGGCTTTCCGGCGTTGCCTCCCACCGGGCCTGTGCCAAAGCACGGGAAACCCGCCGCGTGCAGATTATAAACCTTACGTGCACCGTTTGTCAAGATGCGCCGTTCTTCAAAAAACGGCCCGCGCGCCCAGCCGCCTTCAGGCGGCGGACTCCTCGTCCAGCTCCTGCCGCACGAACACGACCTCCTCGTCGTCCTCGTCGAACAGGTAATTTACCGTGGGGCTGTGCAATACAAGCTCGGTGGGGCTGTATTTTGCGTCTCCACCCCATAATCTAGCTCCGTATTGAGAGCCTTCCATATAACGCGGCCAAATGTAAATAAGCCCCCCAGGATAAAAGGCATATTCAACTTCAACAGCTTTTCCATCCACCATCACCTCACCATAAATTGCTTCTTTCTCCTTTATTTCAAACCATGCACCGTATTCCTCACATGTCCACCTTGCCTCCCCGTAATCATACGGGCGGTACCCATTATAAGGGTCACACGCGCAAAGCAAAAGCATGCACAGCAGCGCCGCCGCCATGCACTGGGCAGCACGCCTTAAAGCCCTACCCCGCGTTCTGCACTCTGTACCCGACAATAAACTGTCCATTTGCAATTACCTCCCGCCGCCGGACATCCGCCCGCCGCCTTCAGGCGGCGGGCGCCTCGTCCAGCTCCTGCCGCACGAACACGACCTCCTCGTCGTCCTCGTCGAACAGGTAATTTACCATGGGGCTGTGCAATACAAGCTCGGTGGGGCTGAATTTCGCGTCTCCATGCCATAAATAATCCTCATATGCGAGCTTCACTTCTCCATCTACCATTTCATAGGGAACAATAGCGACAAAGTCTGCTTTTAAAAAGCGTACCGCTATATTCTTTTTCTCTCCACCGACTATGATTTCGCCGCAAAACTTCATTTTTAAATTCTCATCAATAAGAAACCATGCATCGTATTCCTCGCACACCCATTTGGCTTCTCCGTAATCATAGGGACGGTAACCATCATACGGGTCACACGCGCAAAGCAAAAGCACGCACAGCAGCGCTGACGCGATGCACTGGGCAGCACGCCCCAAAGCCCTATTTCGCGTTCTGCACCCTGTACCCGACAATAAACTGTCCATTTTCAATTACCTCCCGCCGCCGGACATCCGCCCGCCGCCTTCAGGCGGCGGGTTCCTCGTCCAGTTCCTGCCGCACGAACACGACCTCCTCGTCGTCCTCGTCGAACAGGCAATTCACCGTGGGGCTGTGCAGTATAAACTCAGTGGGGCTGTATTTTGCTTCGCCGTTCCACAGCTCATTATCTGTCTCAATGGGTGACATATTTTCAACTGCGTCCCTGGGCAAAATCACCACAAAGGAACCTGGTGCAAAAAGAATAGCTATTTTCTGCACTTTGCCATCCACCACTACTTCGCCGTAGCATTGATAATTTTCTTCCTCTTTTACGGTAAACCATGCGCCGTATTCCTCGCATACCCATTTAGCATCTCCATAGTCGTAAGGGCGGCAGCCACTATATGGGTCGCACGCGCACAGCGAAAGCACGCACAGTAGCATAATCGCCGCGCACCGGACGGCATGCCCCAAAGCCCTATTTCGCGTTCTGCACTCTGTACCCGACAATAAATTGTCCATTTTCAATAACTTCCCCCATTGTCTTTTTTTCCGTTGACTCCGCCGAATTATTAAATCGATTGTAAACCATCAATTCTCCGTTCACCTTCTGCACCGCGAATGTATGATACCCCTCAAAAATCGTACCCTTTCGGTTCCAGATCGAAACGATCATCACATCGCCTTCGCCCGCCTCGCGCTCCAGGGCGTCCGGGTCGGTGTATTCCTCGTACTGCACGCCGTATTGCTTCAGCACCTGCGGCGCGCCGTAGGGGTTCGTCCCCCATGCTCCGCCGCCCGCCATCGCGCCGCTTATCTCATAGCGCCGGCCCACCTCGGCCAGGCTGGGGTCCTTCCCCAGCAGATACAGCGCGTTATAGGTCCCGATCACGCCGCACCCGCTGTCCTTCATCTGAGAATTGCCGTAGGCAAATTCTCCCGCCGCGTCAACGCCCTGCCCGTGGACGGGCCGCCCGGAGATATCGTGCGTTTTGTTTCTTTCATAGTTTGCATTGCTTGTTTCAATCGCCTGCGCAAGCCCTGTTCCCGGCTCGCTGCCGGGAACGCTGGGAATGGGGGACAAAGCCGTGCTCAGGCCCAGAGCCGCCCGCTCCAGCAAAGGCCGGACATATTTTGTGTACGCCGCGCCAACACCTTCGGCCTGTGCGCGCTCCTGCGCCAGCGTCTGCGCCTGCAGCGCCGCCTGCTGCTCCAAAAAGGCATCCCGCCAGCTTTCCGTATCCTGCCTTTTTTTCAGTGTACCATATCCCCCGCCGGGCTGCAATGCTTTGCCGGTCTCCGGGCCCGCCTTCCGCCGCTCGGGCCGCAGCAGCTCCGCCAGCGCCTGCCCCGCATACACCGCGTCGCGGTACGCCGGGTCCACGCCCTCAAGCGCAAAGCCGGGCACGCCCTGCTCCGGCCCGGCAGGCGGCTCCCCGCCCGGCGTGGCCTGCGCCATGCTCCGGCGCTGCCCCGCCAAAAGCATGGTCCCCGCGCCGGACGGCGGGTTCTCCGGCAGCGCCGCCCAAGGGGTTCTCTCTGCCCGGCGCGCCTGCCCCGGCCACGCTTCCCCCAAGCCCGGCCACGGCTGCTTTTCCCCTGTGTAAAAGGCGTTTTGCGCCCCCGCGCCGGACGGCAGGTTCTCCGGCAGCGCCGCCCGGGGGGGCTCCCCTGCCCGGCGCGCCTGCCCCGGCCACGCTTCCCCCAAACCCGGCCACGGCTGCTTTTCCCCTGTGTAAAAGGCATTTTGCGCTCCCGCGCCGGACGGCGCGAACGGCTTCCGCTCCTCCTCCGTAATGAACGGCTGTTTTGCCAGCCGTTCGCTGAACGCCTCGTCCCAGCTTTGCCACGGTTTTTCCTTTCGCTGCTGCGCCGCCTCAAACGCCGCCGTGTAAACCCGCCTCCGCAGCTTTTCCTCCAATGCCTTTTTCTTCTGTTCCTCCTGGCCCATGCTCCATCCGTCTGCCTTTTTCATGCCGGACGCCTCCTGCTTTTATTGTTTTGAAAGAGGTTTGCCCCTTCCGCTTTCCAGCATAAACCTTTCCGCGTCCGTTTTTCCGGAAAACGCAAAGGCGCCGCCGTTCCGAAGAACGGCGGCGCGGCAATATCCTTTTTTATTTGTACAGTAAATACGCTTCCTTCTCCCCTTCCTTATACCAAACCGAAAGGTCCCCGGCTTCCCGGGTGTGGATGCTAAATATGTATTCTCCCTCCCGAAGCACCGCAACCGAAAAATAACGCATTTTTTCGATGTCTTCGAGGGTCAAAATCCGCTCTTCCTGCTGCGTTTCCATATTGTACCGGAAGACCTCCTTGCCCATTTTGTCCCCATCTGTTTTGTCGCGGGAAAGATAAAGGGCGTTTTCAAAAACATTTTTCAGGCCCGTAAAATCCCCGTCATATACGATATCCCTTCTGCGGGCGGCAACGTCATACCGCATCACAACGCGGCGTCCGTCGACCCTGTCTGTGTAATAAAAGCAATCTCCCTCAACAAATGAAGCATACAGGCGGGAATCATAGCGACCCGTATACTCGAACAGCCCCAGCCTGCGCACGCCGCCCTCCGGCAGCGTCATCTCGTAATACGGGAGCAGCGCCGGTTCTTCCTGGTAAACGGGGAGCTTCCCGTCCTTCTCATACTCCATATCGCGGTACAGGGCGTAAATCAGCTTGTCTTCCCGCAGAACAAGATAATTCGCAGCGCTTTCCACAAGCAGCGTCTCCTGCTGTGTGTCCAGGGAAAGAGCATAAACGTCTTGCGGCGTATAGTCCTCAAGTGAATAATACCCGTCGCCCGCCTTGGAATAAAACAGCGTATTTCCCGCAAGCGTCCACCGCCTAACGTCCTTTATTTTTAAAACAACGGCCCTCTCCGCCTTGCTGTACACATAAAGCTTGTACGGATCGCTATCGTCTTTCGTATATACGACATACGCCTCGCTCTCCTGCGCCGGGCACTGCGAAAGCGACGCCTTGCCGTATATCCCCCGCACCATGTAGCCCATTCCGTTCCAGCTCGGATAATAAACGGCGTCTCCAATGGTGAACGCAAGCCCCGCGCGTTTGTTATTCTGCTGGTTGCTGTAGGTCATATCCAGCGTGGTGGGCATGGCCTGCGCCCGCACAAAAAGAATCCAGCGCACAACCATTATCCCAAGCACCGCCAGAATCGCAAAAAAACCGATTTTCCGAATCGCTCTGGAACGCCAGGCCCTGTTCATTTACTGCTTCACCCCCATGATGTACCGTTCCCCAAGGCGCCGCCGTTCCGAAGAACGGCGGCGCGGCAATATCCTTTTCTAATTGTACAGCAAATGCGATTTACTCTCCTTTTCCTTGTACAAAATCGAAATATCCCCAGTGTTCCAAGTGTCAAAGGTGATCACATACTCGCCCTCCCGAAGCACCGCAACCGACGAACTGCTCACCTCATCGGCATCGGTGATGGTAAAAAACAGCTTCTCCTGCCGCGTCTCCATATTGAACCAGAAAAATTCCTTGTCCATTTTGTCTCCATCTGTTTTGTCGCGGGAAAGATAAAGGGCGTTTTCAAAAACATTTTTCAGGCCCGTAAAATCCCCGTCATATACGATATCCCTTCTGCGGGCGGCAACGTCATACCGCATCACAACGCGGCGTCCGTCGACCCTGTCTGTGTAATAAAAGCAATCTCCCTCAACAAATGAAGCATACAGGCGGGAATCATAGCGACCCGTATACTCGAACAGCCCCAGCCTGCGCACGCCGCCCTCCGGCAGCGTCATCTCGTAATACGGAACCAGCGCCGGTTCCTCCTGGTAAACGGGGAGCTTCCCGTCCTTCTCATACTCCACATCGCGGTACAGCGCGTAAATCAGCTTGTCTTCCCGCAAAACAAGATAATTCATAACATTCTCCGCAAGCAGCTTCTCCTGCCGTGTGTCCAGCGAAACGGCGTAGACGTCCTCCGGGTAATAACCCACAATCAGATGGTCGGTGCACGCCCTGGAATAAAACAGCGTATTTCCCGCAAGCCGCCAACGCTCGACGTCCTTTATTTTTAAAACAACAGCCTCCTCCGCCTTGCTGTACACATAAAGCTTGTACGGATCGCTATCGTCTTTCGTATATACGACATACGTCTCGCTCTCCTGCGCCGGGCACTGCGAAAACGAAACCTTGCCCTCTCTTCCCTGCACCATGTAGCCCATTCCGTTCCGGCTCGGATAATAAACGGCGTCTCCAATGGTGAACGTATACCCCGCGCGTTTGTTGTTCTGCTGGTTGCTGTAAGTCATATCCAGCGTGGTGGGCATGGCCTGCGCCCGCATAAAAAAGTACCAGCGCACAACCATCAGCCCAAGCACCGCCAGAATCGCAAAAAAGCCGATTTGCCGAATCGCTCTGGAACGCCAGGCCCTGTTCATTTACTGCTTCACCCCCATGATGTACCGCTCCCCCAAAACGCTGCCGTCCAGCACAAGCCGCCCGGCCGCATCGTAATACCCTGTGCGTACGACTACTTCGTATGCGACGCGGATTCTTTCTTCTGCGTTTTCGTCATCCTTCTCCTCCAAAATTACGCGGGGCGCCGCCTCCTTCACCTGCTGCGCATGCTCATAGGTCCTGTTCGGAACCAAAGACGCAGCCGTGTTCAGCAGCCCAAGTATCCCCATCACCAGATCCCCATCGATGGGCTTTCCGTTCACACTCCCCACACCCACGCTGTCGCCCGGGCCAAAAAGAGAAACCTGCTGCGTTGCCTGCGCGATGTAATCGGCCAGAGACCGCGTTGAATTTGTGATTTTCTCCGGGGGAGCTTCAACAACGGTCACATCCGTTACCGTAACCGGGCCGGCGGTATTGGCCTTATCCACAAAACGGTGGGTCGTATTTTCTTGCGTGCCGCCCGGCAGCGTCTGATACAGGTATTTCGCGTGCTCTGTAACCTCCGGCGGCAGCTCCACACAATCAATTGCTTCCTGCACATTCGACGAAGCCTTTGGAAGCGGCTTCGACGGGTCCAGCGGCAAGCGGGCCTCGTTGACGATCTGCGAAACGCTCAAGCCCTTGTATTTGTCATACAGCAAATAGGACGGGATAGAACCCACTACACCGGTTTGCACCAAAAACAGATATTGGCTTGTTTCGTCCAAATAGAGCTCTCCGTTTTTCCAGGTACCCTGGTATTCCTGCCCGTAATACTGTATTTTCCCCCTCTGCCCGTCTGTGTGCTGCGTATCCTCTATCCAGCCGTCGGGCTGCGGCGGCTTATCGATCCACGCTTCGGGTGGCGGCGTACCGTTTTTCTCTGTTCCGCCGCTTTGCTGCTTTTCCCCACCGTCAACCGCCTGCGTAAGGTCGGAAACACCGTTTTGACCAATAGCTGCCAGCCCCTCGCCGTTCTCTTCCGCTCTCAGTGTACCATATCCCCCGCCGGGCTGCAATGCTTTGCCGGTCTCCGTGCCCGCCTTCCGCCGCTCGGGCCGCAGCAGCTCCGCCAGCGCCTGCCCCGCATACACCGCGTCGCGGTACGCCGGGTCCACGCCCTCAAGCGCAAAGCCGGGCACGCCCTGCTCCGGCCCGGCAGGCGGCTCCCCGCCCGGCGTGGCCTGCGCCATGCTCCGGCGCTGCCCCGCCAAAAGCATGGTCCCCGCGCCGGACGGCGGGTTCTCCGGCAGCGCCGCCCAAGGGGTTCTCTCTGCCCGGCGCGCCTGCCCCGGCCACGCTTCCCCCAAGCCCGGCCACGGCTGCTTTTCCCCTGTGTAAAAGGCGTTTTGCGCCCCCGCGCCGGACGGCGCGAACGGCTTCCGCTCCTCCTCCGTAATGAACGGCTGTT
>ERZ1036455.319-NODE-319-length-15581-cov-18.606917_pt1 | contig 15581 bp, 14 predicted proteins | sample MGYA00514228_ERZ1036455 | MGnify/ENA primary metagenome ERZ1036455 (study PRJEB33795, sample SAMN09464920) | human gut metagenome | host: Homo sapiens | place: USA: Stanford, California | collected 2016-07 | study: EMG produced TPA metagenomics assembly of the... | reverse complement strand
CCGGCCTTTTCAAGTGTCTCATAGCACAGTTGTTCCATTTTTGCTTCGCTCCTTTGACAATAATTCAATGGTAGAGCACCAAAAGACGTGTGCACGCTCCTCTTTACAAGCATGGCACCGCGCAGCACAAGAAGTTTCAATGCACTGCACGGTGCTGTTGTACCGCTATATAGACGCCACCAAAACAGGTGCGGTTTTCAAATGCCCAGGGTTTTCGGGCAGTCGATAACAGGCTCGTCGAAAGGCTCTTTTCAAACGAGATCCATTATCGTCATCGTCAGTTAAACTCTATGATTTCGTCTGTTTTCATCAACGCCGCAGAATCCTCGTCAACAAACAGATCAAATGCCGGATGGGCCTTCAGCAGGGATGCAGGAACCATCGGGTCAACCGTCTGGCTGTGCAACGTATCCGCTACGGCTTTTGCCTTGACAGCATGCGGCACACTGGAAATGATATGGGTGCACTGCATGATCTGGTACGCGGTCATGGAAATCGCCTGCTTGGGGACATCCTCAACCGTGGCAAACCAGCCCTCACCCACCTGCTGCTGCTTGCAGCGTTCATTCAGGTCAACCACAATATAGGCCTCTTTGGTGTCAAAGTCCGCAGGAGGATCGTTGAACGCGATATGCGCGTTTTCACCAATCCCAATCAAGCCGACATCAATGGGCGCCTCGCGCAGCAGCCGCGTCAGCTCCGGGATGCTCTGCGGGTCGCCATCCACCAGGTGATACACTTTTAAGTTGACCTTTTCGATAAATCGTTCCTTCAGATATTTGCGGAAGCTGGCCGGATGGCTCTCTGGAAGATCCACATATTCATCCAGATGGAACATCGTCACCTTGCTCCAGTCAATGTCCTCTTTTATAAGGGCCTCCAGCGTTTCAAACTGGGAGCTTCCGGTAGACAGCACCACCCTGGCCTCCCCCTTTTCCGCAATTGCCCGGCGCAGAAGCGCGGCAGTCAGCGCGGCAGCGGCATTTCCAAGGGCAACGGCATCTTTTTCAATGTGCAGCTTCATAATATCTTTTCCTCCACAAATCAAAATCTCGTTTGCACAGTACGATCACCATGCTCGCTTATTATGGTAATAGACGCATGATGCAGGCGCAACAAACAGTTCTTGCAAAAGATACAAAACTTGCAAAAATACGATTTTGCTCCGGAAAATGCAGAAAATATATGCTCCGCAAAAATGAACTGTTGATGAATGGCAAACGGCTGGGATACAATAGGGGCATCAACAGGGACCTGTGATTTTAGGTGCACACATCGAAAAAATTTGCAAGGAGGATTTACATGAAGATGGAAAAGGGTACGATTTTGAAACGCGTGACGTCAGGCATGCTTGCCCTGGTAATGGCTGTTGGTCTGACCGCGTGCGGCGGAGGCCCATCTTCGGCATCACAGCCGTCCGGAGCCGCTTCCGGAAGCACTTCGGGAGGAACATCAGCAGAAACCATTGCCAAGGTAACATTTCCTCTGGCTGAGCCGGTTGAGATCACGATCGCCGCTCCGGACAGCAGCGTCGGCAGCCTGGCCGACAATCTCCCGGTGTGGGAAGAAATTCAAAAACGCACCAATGTAAAGATCAACTGGGACGTCACGGCTTCCGCACAGTATGTGGAAGTGATGAAGCTGCGCGTGAGCGCGGGCGGCAACCTTCCCGATATTATGATGCTTCCCAACGGGCTGAGCCTGGCCGAGCTTGGCCAGCAGGGCATGATCCTTCCTTTGGAGGACTACATCGAGGCCAATGGAGCCAATATCCAGAAAGCCTATGAGCAGTTTCCCAACGCAAAAGCGCTGACCTCTGCGGACGGCCACATTTATTCCATCAACACAATGATCGAGTCGGCCTATTTCTCCCCCTATGCATTCATCATCCGCAAGGACTGGCTGGACCGTCTGGGACTGGAAGCGCCGACGACCATCGATGAGTGGGTAACTGTACTGGAGGCTTTCCGCGATGAGGACGCCAACGGCGATGGCAATCCGAACAATGAGATCCCGTTTACGGTCGGCGGCCACGCATGGTATACCACTTACTGGGCCAATGGCTGGGGACTGCATTTGTTCCAGTCTGACGGATGGTATCCCGATGAGAACGGCCAGATGCAGCATGAGTTTATCAGCGACCGTGCCAAGGAATTCTATATTTGGCTGAACAACTTCTATGAAGACGGCCTGCTGGATCCGGAATTCCTTACAATGGGCGACGAGACAAAGATGTTTGAAAAGGTTGCCCGCAATGAAGTAGGAGCGTTTACCGCGTATGCCTCCAATATCCCGATGCTGGAGGAGACCTTGAAGGCCAACGGGCACGCCGACGCGGAGCTTATCCCGCTGGTTCCGCCCAAAGGTCCGTATGCCCAGCAGGTGGAGACCATCGGCGATATGAGCGTTAACGGTTACGTAGTCACTTCAAGCTGCAAAAATCCCGAGGTTGCGGTGGCTCTTCTGGACTTCCTTTTGAGCGATGAAGGTACCGAGCTGCTTAACTTCGGCATTGAAGGAGAAACCTACACCAAGGCAAATGACGGGACATACAGCTTTACCGAACTGGTCACCAGCAATCCCGATGGCCTTTCTGCCAAGGAGGTGCTGGAATCCTATGGCTGCCAGGTGGGCGGGCCGTTCATCAAGTCGGAGGCCCGCGAGGAAGCCATGCTGTTCAACTATCCGGAAGATTTCCGTGAACTGGTGATTCAAGTCAGTGACGAAACGCGGCCCTATGCAACGCCCGGCTTAACACTGCCTCCGGCCACTGCAGAGGAAAGCGAAACGATTTCCGGCCTTCAAGGCGATTTGTCTACTTATATTTGGGAAATGACCGGAAAGTTCACCGTCGGTACCGCAGATGTAGAGACCGAGTGGGACAGCTTTGTAAGCTATGTCAAGGAACTGGGCGTGGAGCAGATCCTTGCAGTGAAGCAGGCACAGTACGACCGTCTGGAAGCAGAACGCTGATCTATTCGGTACCCCCCATCAGCAAACCTGCCGGAATGCTGATTCCGGCAGGTTTGTTTTGTCTCCAATTCAAACAGAAATGAGGTATCAACAATGGCGGCAAACAGCATCGCATCCGTGAAAAAGACAAAGCCACCTTTGAAGCTTCGCATAGCCGCCGGGGGCAGGAGGCTGTGGAAGAATATCCGGCGGGATAAAGCCCTTCTCCTGATCGTCCTGCCGGTCGTGATCCACTATCTGATTTTTGTGTATTATCCCATGTACGGCAACATCATCGCATTCAAGGACTATTCTCCGGTATTGGGGATTTCCGGCAGTGAGTGGATCGGCTTCGACTATTTTGTTCAGTTCTTCAAATCTCCGTACTTCGGGCGTGTGCTGCGCAATACGCTGCTTATCAGCTGCTACAGCATTTTATGGGGATTCCCGATCCCGATCATTTTCGCGCTGATGACCAACGATCTGCGCAACGGCATCTTTAAGCGCGTAGTCCAGGCAGTCAGCTATATCCCATATTTTATTTCCACAGTTATCATCTGCGGCATGCTGGTCAGTTTTCTTTCTCCCAGCAATGGCATTATCAACACGATCATTCAATTTTTCGGTGGCAAGCCCATCAATTTCCTGATGGAGCCCGTCTGGTTCCGTACGGTTTTTATCTCAAGCGGCATTTGGCAGGGGTTCGGTTGGTCTTCCATTATCTATCTGGCCGCGCTCACCGGAATCAACCCCGAGCTGTATGAAGCCGCCACCGTGGATGGGGCGTCGAAGCTGCAACAGGTCTTCCATGTCTCAATCCCCTGTATTCTGCCGACGATCATCGTAACGTTCATCATGCAGATCGGTACGCTGATGAGCGTCGGTTATGAGAAGCTGATTTTGTTGTACAACCCAGTTACGCTGGAAGTAGCGGATGTTATCTCCTCGTACGTGTACAGGACCGGCCTGGTAGAGGGCAATTACAGCTTTGGTTCCGCCGTTGGCCTGTTCAATTCCGTTATCAACTTGCTGCTGGTATTCCTGGCCAACCGGATCAGCAAAAAGGTATCGGAAATATCCCTGTGGTAACCAGAGGCGAAAGGAGCGGCAGATTTTATGAAGCGAATCAGTACAGGTGACCGGATGCTGACCGCCGTTACATACATTGTTTGTTTTCTGGCGGCCTGCATCACGGCCTATCCCCTTATTTATATATTCAGTATGTCCATCAGCTCTCCGGAGGCCGTCGTTTCAAATTCGGTGAAGCTTTTCCCGAAAGGCTTTTCCCTTCAGGCCTATGAAATGGTGTTCAAAAACAAGGATATCTGGCTGTCCTATTACAATACCGTGATCTATACGGTAGGCGGAACGGCAGTCAGCGTGTTGCTGACCATGCTGGCGGCTTATCCGCTCTCCCGCAGGCAATTTTTCCTGCGGCGTCCACTGTCTTTGTTCTTTTCGATTTCCATGTTTTTTACAGGAACCCTGGTGCCCATGTATCTCCTGATCAATCGGCTGGGGCTCTACAACACTCGTATGGCGATCATTCTGCCTACAGGCGCCGCGGCTTATTACATCATCATGGCGCGCACCTTCCTGTCCACCATCCCGGAGAGCCTTTATGAATCAGCAAAAATTGACGGCGCGGGTGAGTTTAAGATCCTGTGGAAAATTTTTGTGCCTCTGAGCAAGCCGATCGTCGCCGTGCTGGTTTTGTATTACGCCGTTCAGCAATGGAACAGCTATTTCAACGCCATGGTTTATCTTCCCAACAAAAACCTACAGCCGTTGCAGCTATACCTGATGAAGGTCCTCATCAATAATGAAAGCGCGGCCTCTGGCGGCGCAATAGGCTCAGCGTCTATGAGCATGATCAGCCTGCAGTTGAAATATGTGGTGATCGTCGTTGCGCTCATTCCCATTTTGTGCGTATATCCATTTTTGCAGAAATACTTCACCAAGGGTATGATGATCGGTGCGGTAAAGGAATGAGGGTGTGACTATGAGCAAACGGCAATTTTCAATGCAGGCCTATTGGGACAGCAGGGCTGCGGCCCTGCGACCGCATCTGCATTTTGATGGAAGCTCCGATTATACCGCATGGCACGAACAGGCACTGCAGAAGCTTTTGGAATTGATGGGTCCCTTCCCGGACAGGGTCCCTCTGGCAGCGGAGATCGAGTACACGGTGGAGGAAGAGTTCTTCTTCCGGCAGCGCGTTGTGTTTGATTCGGAAGAAAATATGTCTGTGCCCTGCCAGGTCTTGATCCCAAAGGAGATCAAAAAGGACGGGACAAATCCTGCGATCTTATGCAGCCATGGGCATGGGCGCTTCGGCAAGGACCCCGTGGCCGGTCTAATTTCAACACCGGAACATCAGGCTGACATCGACTTGATGAACTATGACTACGCCGCACAGATGGCAAAGGCCGGTTTTTTAACACTGACGCCGGACCTGCGCGGCTTTGGCGAACGGAGGGACGGCGATGACCCGTTGGGGCGCGACACCTGCAATGTCAATTTCCTCAAAGGCGGTATTATGGGCCTGTTCCCGCTGACATTGAACGTCTGGGATATGAAATGCTGTGTGGATTATCTGTGCACCCGCCCGGAAGTGGATCCCAACCGCATTGGTATGATGGGGCTGTCCCAGGGAGGAACCATGACGGCATTTACCGCAGCGGTAGAACCCCGTATCCGGGCGGCCGATATCATTGGATATATCAACCCATTCTCAGCATTCGGCGTGCATCGGGGCAATTTCTGCGGCTCCCAGATCCTGCCGGGGCTTTATCAATGGATGGACACAAGCGATGTCGCGGGGCTTATCGCCCCGCGCCCCCTGCTTCTGGAAATGGGAACGGCCGACAGCTGCTTCTATTTTCAAGACCTGTGGAAGGGATACCAAGCGGTCAGCAAAATTTTTGAGGCAGCGGACGCGCCGGGGCTGCTTTGGGCAGACGTACATCCAGGCCCACATGCCTTTGCAGGGAAAAGGGCATTTGAATTTTTCAGGAAATATTTGTAAGTTTCCTCACAAGAGGACCAGAAGGAGTTTTTTATGAAGACCTATGTTCTGATTGGGGCCGGGAACCGCGGATACTGGATGTATGCCGATGCGATTCAAAACCGATACAATGATGTGGCCCGTCTGGTTGGCATTATGGATGTGAATTCCAAACGCGCGTCCTATGTCAGCAGCCGGCTTCCGGGAAATGTCCCCGTGTATACGGACTATAACAAAATGATGGATGAGACAAAGCCGGATTGCGCCATTATTGCCACCGTGGACAAATTTCACAGCGAATACATCGTCCGGACGCTGGAGCGCGGTGTGGATGTGATCAGCGAAAAGCCCATGACCAGCGATGCCCCGCAGTGCAATGCGATCCTCGACGCGGAAAAGCGCACAGGGAAAAATATTATCGTAACATTCAACTGCCGTTTCATGCCCCTGATCAGCCGTCTGAAAGAACTTTTGGACACCGGGGTGGTCGGCGAAGTATACAGTGTACACTTTGAATGGATGCTGGACACCGTCCATGGGGCCGATTATTTCCGCCGCTGGCACCGTAAGCTTGAGAATTGCGGCGGTTTGCTGGTTCACAAATCCACGCATCACTTTGATATTGTCAACTGGCTGATCGGGCAGGACCCGGCCGAGGTGTTCGCCAATGGGGCACTGCGGGTGTATGGGCCGAACCGCAGCCAACGTGCGGAGCGCTGTAGTGCATGCCCTCACGCCAGCCGGTGCGAGTTTGTATATCCGGATGGAAATGATCCCGGCATCCGGGGCATGTACTTTGACTGCGAGGATGAGGACGGCTATTACCGTGACCGCTGCGTGTTTGATTCGGAAATTGATATATACGACACCATGTCGCTGGCTGTACGGTATAAACAGGGTGCGCTGATGACCTATTCGCTGATCGCCCACAGCCCCTATGAAGGCTGGAGAATGTCCATCAGCGGAAAAAACGGACGCCTGGAGGCATGCCAGTTCGATACCGGCGCACAGGCCGCCGACCCGTGTTTCCACATCAAGCTGTACGACCGACATGGCGGCACTATGACCTACGATTTGAAAAAAGGCGAGGGCAGCCACGGCGGCGGTGACGAACGGCTCTTGCGGATGCTTTTCCGGGGAGACGTTCCGGATACGCTCGGCCAGTTTGCCGGAAGCCGCGACGGCGCGATGAGCATCCTGATCGGCATTGCGGCCAACATCAGCATCAAAGAGCGCCGGCCCGTGACCATAGACGAACTGGTCCCGCCTGAGAAACTGCCGGATTGAGCGGCCGCAAATTGGAACATACAGGAGGGATTTCTATGAATAAGCCTGTAACGGTGGCGATCATCGGCGCCGGGAACCGGGGGCTGCGCATCTATGCGCCCTATGCGAAAAAATTCCCCGAGCGCATGAAGGTCGTTGCCGCGGCGGAACCAAACGAAATGCGCCGCGCGCAGATTGCATCGGAATACGACCTTGCGCCGGAGCACACCTTTACCACAGCACAGGAGCTGTTTGCAAAGCCGCAGCTGGCGGACATGGCTTTTATCTGCACGCAGGACAGAGAGCATGTCGAACACGCATGCCTGGCTATGGAAAAGGGATATGATCTGTTGCTGGAAAAGCCTGTATCGGCAAATATCCCGGCCTGCAAATATCTGCTGGAACGCGCCCGGACGTTGGGACGAAGCGTGACGGTCTGTCATGTGCTTCGTTATGCGCCGTTCTATCAGAAGGCCAAGCAGCTTGTGGAAAATGGCGCGCTGGGCCGTGTGATCTCTATCCAGGCCAGCGAGAATGTCGGCTACTGGCACCAGGCGCACAGCTATGTGCGCGGAAACTGGCGCCGGGCGGAAGACACCAGCCCGATGATCCTGGCCAAATGCTGCCACGATATGGATATCCTTGTCTGGCTGGCAGACAGCCCCTGCAAGCGTGTTTCCTCTATGGGCGGCACGGCGTTTTTCAACAGCGCCAATGCGCCGGCTGGCGCGCCCAGCCATTGTATGCAGGGCTGCCCTGCCAAAGAACGCTGTCCCTATGACGCAGAAAAAATCTATATCCATGATGAGCTGACCGGATTTGACCATAACGGCTCCGGCTGGATGCAGAACGCAGTCACGCCGGATCATACGCTGGAGGGGCTGCGGCAGGCGCTGGAGACCGGCCCATATGGCAGATGCGTCTTCCACTGTGATAATAATGTCGTGGACCACCAGAGCCTCAGCGCAGAAATGGAAAACGGCGTTTCGGTCAGCTTCCTGCTCAGCGGCTTTAACCAGAGGAATTTCCGCACACTGCGTATCATGGGCACGTTGGGCGATGTTTACGGCGAACTGGATGAGGAGCGGCTGGTCTATACGCCTTTCGGCGGTGAGCCGCAGGTGATTCGCATGGACGTGCAGGAAACGGTTTCGGGCCATGGGGGCGGCGACTACCGCATGATGGACGATATGTTCCGTGCACGTACAGACGGCGGCCACACAGCGACTGATTTGGAGCGCTCACTGGATGGCCATTTTATGGCTCTGGCGGCAGAGCATTCCCGCCTTTCGGGCGGCCAGGTCGTAGAAGTGGCGGATTTTGTTGCCGCGTTCCCGGTGCATAATGTATGACATTCCGGGAGATGTTTTCCCTGCATGAGGCAGACGGGCGGGCCCGTTTGTGCGTTCTCATCTCCGAATGCCTGAAGGCTGTTTATACGGCCTTGACAACAGGCGTGTTCCTCACCGGTTTCCTTATGGCAAGCGGTACGGACAATGTAGGCGTCAGCTTTGTGACCGCTCTTCCGCTTATATCCGGATTCCTGTATCCGCTCAGCCCCCTTTTGCTGGAACGCTTCCGGCGGCGCAAGGCGCTGCTGGGGGCGTTCCGGCTGGCTTTTCACGGCTTCACGATCCTCGGGGTTACCCTTCTTCCGCTGATCGTGGGCGGCCCGGCGTTAAATGCGCTTTTGATGCTGAGCATTTTCCTGGGGAGCGTTGCCAACACACTGGTGGCAAGTGGCTTCCCTGCCTGGCACATCAACTTCCTGCCGGAGGAGATCCGAGGCAGCTTTTTCGCTGTGTCGGGCGTGATCAATAGCGTGTTTACGGCATTGGCCGCACTGGCGGCAAGCATACTGTCCGACTTGGCTGCCTCCTCCGGCAACCAGTTTTTCTGGCTGAGCATGATTCGCCTGGGGGCCTTTGCGCTGGCGCTCGTGGAATGGGCCGTTTTATTGCTGCCTGCGGAAACGGAATATCCGCCGCCCGGGGAAAATGGTTTACGGCTGATCGTAAAGCCCTTAACGGACCGGCGGTTCATGCGGGCCATGACAACGGTATTCTTTTGGATGCTGCTGTCTACGATGACGCTGTACGCCGCCAACGCATATCTGCTGAACGACGCAGGTGTACCATACACATTCATCAGTGCCTTGCAGGCGTGTAATATTTTTGTTACAGCTATCGTTATGCCCTTTTGGCACAGGCTTCTGAAAAAGACATCTTGGTTTTGTACCTTTGGCACGGCTTTTTTCCTGTTTGCGCTTTATCCCCTTTTCCATATGGCGGTAACGCGGCAAACCTATCGCTGGGCATTACCGGCTGCTATGCTGATATATCACGCAGTTATGGCGGGCGGGACCTTTTGCTTTTCCAATATGGCATATATTTTCACTCCAGAGGGTGGACGTACAGCATACCTGTCGGTGCATCTGATGCTTGTAGCCCTCGGCTCACTGGCAGGCCAGGGGCTGGCCGCGGTATTTTTGAAGCTCCAGCCGGCCACCATCGACCTGGGGAGCATCCCCCTTACACCCACGCAGCAGCTGCTTGCACTGCAGGCGGCGCTGACATCTATATTCTCCGTATGGTTTTTTGCGCGCCTGCGCCCCAGGCTGGAACAGGATGCCCGCATGCAATCGGAGAACGCCCACTGACACAGGAGGTTTTTTCATGAAGCGCACTTTATTCTGCAATGCCGAACTCATCTGTCCAAACGGTCAGCGCCGCGGCGGGCTTCTGGTCGAGAATGGGACGATTTCCGCAGTTCTGAGCCCGGATCTGCCGGCGGAGGGGGATTTTGAGCGTGTGGATCTTCATGGCGCATATCTCGCTCCCGGCTTTATCGACATCCACGTGCATGGCGGCGGCGGCGGGGATTTTATGGATGGTACGCGGGAGAGCTTTGCGGCGGCACTATCCACCCATCTTTCCCACGGAACGACGGCTCTGTGCCCTACGACTCTGGCGGCAGCGTTCAGTGAGCTGGAAGCCGTATTCACACGATGCCGCGAGTTCCAGAACGCACCGGACGCAGTGTCCCGCCCGCGTATTCTGGGTGCTCATCTGGAAGGGCCCTTCATTGCGGCGGCAATGAAAGGCGCCCAGGACGAGGAATATATCCGCTCACCAACCGATGGTTCATACAGTGAGATCCTTGGGCTTGCTGACGGCATACTGCGCATTTGGACGACCGCGCCTGAGCTGCCCGGCGCACCGGAGCTGGAACGTGCGGCACGCAGGGAAGGCGTTTTGCTGAGCGTTGGACACAGCGATGGCCGTTTGGAGGATGTAGAGCGCGCGGTGGAGAACGGCTATACAATGGTCACACATCTGTACAGCAGTATGTCCACGATCATCCGGGAAAACGGGATGCGGCGTCCTGGTGTTTTGGAGGCCGCGCTGTTGCTGGACCCACTTACCGCAGAGGTAATCGCCGACGGAATGCACCTTCCGCCGTCTCTTCTGCGCCTGATCGTCAAAACCAAAGGCGTCGATGGGATCATTCTGGTAACCGATGCCATGCGGGCGGCCGGAATGCCCGCCGGGCGTTATAAGCTGGGCAGCCTGCTCCGCGGACAGGATGTGGTGGCTGACGGTCAAATCGCCCGGATGCCGGACGGGATCTCATTTGCCGGCAGCGTGGCTACTGCGGACCGCCTGATTCGAGTCATGCATGAGCAGGCGAGCGTACCACTGTGGCAGGCTGTCCGTATGATGACACTGAACCCGGCCAAAGCGCTGGGCCTGCGCCACATTGGCGCATTGGAAGCCGGAAAACAAGCGGATCTCGTGGTGTTCGGCCCACATGTTGCGGTGCAGGAAGTATATCGGGATGGACAGCTTGTGTGGAAGCATTCAGAGCAGAAGGTGTAAAGGAAATGGAAAAAATCAAAATTGGGATCATCGGTTTGGGCGCGCGCGGCGTTGTTTTGCTGTCAAGCCTGATACGGATACCACAGGTCCAGCTCGCTGCCATCTGTGATTCATATCCTCAGCGGGTATCCGACTATTTAAAGCTGTGTGAAGAGAAAAAGTTGCCAAAGCCGTTTTCCACCGGCGACTACCGAGTGCTTTTACGGCAGCAGCTTGACGCAGTGATTATTAGTACCACATGGATCACCCATGTTTCAATCGCGGAAGCAGCGATGCGTGCGGGCAAGCATGTAGGGCTGGAGGTCGGCGGCGCGCTGTGCGAGCAGGATTGCTGGGCGCTGGTGCGGACCAGCGAGGAAACTGGCCGCTTCTGCATGCTGCTGGAGAACTGCTGCTATGGCGACAATGAACTGACTGTATTCAATATGGCGCGTCAAGGCCTCTTTGGGGAAATCGTAAATACAGCCGGCGGATATGAACATGACCTAAGGGAACAAATTGCTTTGGGGCAGGAAAATCATCATGGCAGGATGGTAAATTTCCTTCACAGGAACGGCGATTTGTATCCCACACATCAGCTTGGCCCCATCGCAAAGCTTCTGAATATCAACCGTGGGAATCGAATCCTGTCTGTTGTTTCAGTGGCGTCAAAAGCCCGCGGGCTTCATCATTGGGTCGAAAGAAACCGGCCCGATGATGAGACGCTCATGAAGGCAGACTGGAAAGAGGGCGACATCGTTACCAGCATTCTGAAATGCGCCGGGGGCGAGACCATCATTCTGACCCACGGCTGCAGCCTTCCCCGCCCATATTCCCGCGACGGGCGCATCCAGGGGACTCGCGGGATCTGGCTTGAAGAGCGAGATTCTGTTTTTGTGGAAGACAACGAGCCTCGGAATGGCTCAAATCTTGACGGGGAGCATGAATGGACGCCGCTTTCAGAATACAAGCCGCAGTATCGCCATCCCCTTTGGAGAGAGTACGAAGCGCTGGGGATCGCACAGGAAGGTCACAACGACATGGACTACCTGGTCCTCTGTGCTTTTGTTGACAGCATCCAAAACGGCGAGCCGCCTATTGATGTTTATGATACCGTAGTCTGGATGGCAGTCACATATCTGTCTGAGCAGTCGGTAGCCATGGGCGGGACACCTGTCCCTATGCCTGATTTCACCTGTGGGAAATGGGTCAACCGCGCACCGGAACGCCGCAGCAAGTATTCTTTGTCGAACATTTGCTGGGAATTATTTGCTTAAAAACATATGGAATATTATTGAACCAACACGAAACAGGGTCGGCGAAGTTACTCCCTTCGCCGGCCTTGTTCTTATGTCAGTTCGCAGTCACATCTGCATGGGCCGGAGTACCAGTATGCTGAATAGCCGCCGAAAAAGAAGAAACTGCCATCATCCGCTCCCGTGCAAAACAGCCTTTTTATTCAAGCCGTCGTCCCAAGCGGCGCAGGAACTCGTTTTCCGCCGTCTCCTGTTCCGCGTACAGCAACTCCAGATAATATGCATGGTATACTAATACTGTGCGCACCTCCAGGCTCTCCAACACCATGCGCAATTCGCGGTCCTTCAAGCTTTGGCAGTGCTTTTCCACCATCATTTCTGCTGTTGCCAAACCACGCAAGCGATGCGTCCACTAGCGTTTTCCTTCCTTACAGAAACTGCCGTTCGCCTGTTTTTGAAGCAGACAGGTAATTCGCACTAAAAATGCATATTTACGTTGATATTTACTATATTTGCCTAATTCTTTTTCTTGGTATGACAAAAAATCCTTTTTAGATTTCAAACCTTTAAAGGCCTTTTTTGTTATATTCATTTTTAAAGTCCATATTACAAATTGGTGCTTTTTATTCTCTCCTACCTATCCTTTTCTTTCTCGCTAACCACATAATGCAAATTATGTCATGATAGTTGGCTGCATAGTCGAACTGTTACGGCTTTTTCTGTCACATAATGCAAATTATGAGACACAGTGCTTTTTTCCATCTTAAACTTAGTCAAATCAGAAAAGAAAGGGAAAGAGGATGAAACCCAAGCGAACAAGCCAAAAAGGGCTTGCCGCATTTCTCGCAATTGTCATTGATTTTCTAATCGCCGGATTCAATTTCATCCAATCGTCGTAGTTTTTAACCTCTAATCGTCGGAAAAATATTTCGCCAATCGTCGGAAAACCGTTGTGAAGTTCATCGTTACGAGGTATAATATAGGTAACGTGAAAGGGAACGAGGTGTTCGAATGAAAAGATACAGGAAAAGAGTTGCCGACGATATTCTGATGCGGAAGTTGGAAGGCAAAGGTGCGGTGTTGATTGAAGGCCCAAAATGGTGTGGAAAACGACAACTGCCGAGCAGCTTGCCGCCAGTATTTTGTATATGGATGACCCGGAAAAGAAAGAACAGAACATCGCGATGTCTGAGCTGAACCCCAAACGACTGTTAAAAGGAGCGACACCAAGGCTTATCGACGAATGGCAGCTTGCTCCAAAGCTTTGGGACGCAATCCGATTTGAGGTTGACCATCGTGGCGAGCTTGGGCAGTTCATACTCACCGGCTCTGCTGTTCCCGCTGACACCAAGGAAATTACCCATTCCGGTACAGGACGCTTCACCTGGCTGACAATGAGACCGATGAGTTTATATGAATCTGGAGATTCGACAGGTGAAGTCCGTTTGAAAGATTTGTTTTCCGATGCGGCGGAGATTGATGGGGATTCCAATTTAAGTATCGACCGCCTGGCGTTCCTTGTGTGCCGGGGAGGATGGCCGCAGGCGGTGGATATGCGGGATGAAATTGCTTTAGACCAGGCGATGGACTACTATGACGCTGTTGTTCACTCCGACATTAACCGGGCTGATAATGTGCAGAAGAACCCCGAAAGAGTGAAGCGGCTCATGCGTTCCTATGCCAGAAATCAAGGTGGCCAAGTCCCGAATACCGTACTTGCACAGGATATTGCCGCAAACGATGAAACGCCAATCAGCGAAGAAACGGTTGCGTCTTATGTAAGTGCTCTGCGAAAAATCTTTGTTGTAGAGGATATGCCCGCATGGAACCCAAACCTTCGCTCTAAAACTGCGATTCGTTCCTCTGACACCCGTTATTACATCGACCCCTCTATCGCTGCTGCTGCATTGGGTATCGGTCCGAATGACTTAATAAACGACTTGAAGACTTTCGGTTTTCTGTTCGAAACCCTCTGCATCAGAGACCTTCGTGTTTTTGCAGACGCTCTGAACGGCGAGGTCTATCACTACCGTGATAAGGACGGGCAGGAATGTGATGCGGTCGTCCATTTAAGAAATGGCAACTACGGTCTTATTGAAATCAAACTCGGAGGTGATCGACTCATTGAGGAGGGAGCCAAAAGTCTCAAATCAATGGAAGCTAAAATTGACACCGATAAGATGAACTCTCCGTCTTTTCTTATGGTTTTGACGGGCACCGGGGATTATGCCTACCGTCGGCAGGATGGCGTATATGTAGTGCCCATCGGCTGCTTGAGGAACTGATTCAATAAAACAACTACGAATGAAAAGCATCTCTGCGGAGGTGCTTTTCTTATGCCCAAATCGAAAAGCCATACAAATATCCCTCCCGTCAATCTTTTGGTTTCTTGCCTGCAGCGAAGCGAGCCTCGTCACATTTTTTTCACGTTCCTCACGGACTTGACTACTTTAGGGTTCACGAATCCTTTACGGCTGTAGCAAACGACCGAACGATAGGAAGTACTGCTGCCAATAGCTCGATGTAATGTTGGCATATTGGACAGAGTCGCCGCAATGAAGTCTTATGCGTTTCTCTGAACGCCGCAGAACAACCCTGCCAAAATCGGATCGAACTGATTGCCCGCTCCTTCAGAAATTGTCCGCAACGCCTGCTGGCGGGAAAGCGCCTTCTGATACGGCCTGTCTGCGATCATCGCCTCGTAGGCATCTGCAATGGCAACGAGGCGTGCGAGATAGGGAATGCTCTCACCAGCTAGCCCCAAGGGATATCCGGTACCATCCCATCGTTCATGGTGGCACAGGCAGCAGTCCGCTATTGCAGCCCGGAACTCGAGGCCGCTTTGTGTTCTGGCTGCAGGCAGCAAGAGCGTATTGAGCAGGATTCGGGCACCCAAAAATGTGTGTGCGGTCATCAGTGCATCTTCCATCTTCCGACACGATTTATCTTGTTACTTTTATTTAACTGTGATATATTTAGACTAGTAATTTTCTTTAATCTATATCTGTAATAGGGAGTGTGACCCAATGTCTGAAGAAAAACGTGTCCGGAGAACCCCGGAACAGATCGCTGCTGATTTGGATATCCAAATTGAAAAACTGAAAGATTCCATTTTAGAATTGGAAAACAAAAAAGCGGCGTCTGTCACCGAATTCGATAATAAGATCGCCGCTGTCAAAGAAAAAATTGCGCAAATTGCAAGTGTAAGTTGGACACCTGCACGGTAGAACTTAGTGAATCAGA
>ERZ1036455.315-NODE-315-length-15744-cov-3.639684_pt1 | contig 15744 bp, 16 predicted proteins | sample MGYA00514228_ERZ1036455 | MGnify/ENA primary metagenome ERZ1036455 (study PRJEB33795, sample SAMN09464920) | human gut metagenome | host: Homo sapiens | place: USA: Stanford, California | collected 2016-07 | study: EMG produced TPA metagenomics assembly of the... | reverse complement strand
GGACCAGGACGACTTCGAGAATTGATCGGGTTGCCGGGCTGGCCTGCGAGGCTGTGTGGGCAGGTGGTACCGGAGGGTGATCTTCGTGAGGCGCTGGCGCTGGGTAGCCGGAGTTTGTGGCAGCACTGTGCTTACTCCGGTACTCGCGAATGGATTGACGCCAACCCGCAAGGCCTGCAGCGCGCATGACGACACCGATGACACTTTGGGTAAGCGCACCAATGGGAACCGTAAGTTCGCGGCCAGCGGCCGTCAGGATTGTCTGCAGAACCGAACCGAGTTGATCTGCAAATTGACGATTGAGGTCCAGCAGTCGCATACCCCACTCGGGGTCGCGGATTGAGCGCATGAGTATCTCGGAGTGGAGGATGTAGAGCCCTTCGTCAATATGGATTGCGTCCAAGGCTTCGTAGAGCAGGTTTTCCATGAGGAGGTGACGATCCCCCTCACCTCCCTGGGAAGCGGGGGTTTGGGCGTTCTCCCACAAAAGGACGCGTTCACGCAGGCGTTGGATCAGGTCGGCGTATTCGCCTTCGGCCAAGATTCCCAGCAGTGAGTCTTTAGAGGAAAAATTTGAGTAGAAGGCGCCGCGGGTAAAACCTGCAACTGCGCAGATGTGCTCAAGTGATGTAGCTTCAATGCCATCGGTGATGATGATGTGTCGAGTTGCTGCGAGGAGACGGTCCTGGGTTTCGGCTCGTTTTCCCATATATAACCGCCTCTTCCTGCCGACACCGAGTGGAACATGCACAGGCGAAGGCGATACCTCTTCAGTGACATGTTCGTTTAGAGCTGAGGGCTCTATTCTCTCACGACCATTGTGCCCAGTGTAGGGTGAATGCATGATTGGTGGACTTCTTACGCTACTGGGCAACCTGATTCTGATCGTTGTCATCGGTGTTGCACTGATTTCAGCTGCCTTCATTTTCTTTGTCCGTCGCGCGATACGTCGCGGCATGGGGCAAGACGCTCCTTCGCGCTATGGGGCCCCGCGGCCGGGTGTGCGTGTTGTTGACAGCACCGTGGTTGATGAGCCTTCGACTAGTGCTTCTGGAAAATCTGCTCCTCGCGCGGCTGATATCCCAGATTCCGCTGAAGTTCAGATCATTGAGGTTACGACCCGCGAAGACTAATCACCACCGCTAGATGCGGTTATAACAGGGTGGGGGCCAGACGCTGCGCGTCTGGCCCCCACCCCGTTGTGTATTGAGTCGATTGCGTATCGGCCAATCAGGGCTCTGCCCTTGTGTCCCTTTGTCGGGGCTTCATGCACAAACCTGATCGACTCTTTGTCTCAATCCTGTTCGCGACGAGTGCGGGCTACAAGCAGCCCGCCGGCAATTGCCGCACTCAGTGCAGCAGCTGCGGCAAGAGTCGCATCGGTACCGGTCGAAGCAAGGGAACGATTCGCTTCCTTGGGTGAAGGAGCCGCGGGGGGCACATTCTGCTGTGGTGCCGGCGGAAGCGGAGGGTTGCTTGTCTCGGGGCTTACCGGAGGAGTTGTACTACTTGTTGAGGCCGCAGGCTGAGGAGTCGTTGTTGAGACCTCCGGAGTTGGCTCAGTAGTCGTCGGTGTTGGTTCCGGAGTGGTTGTAGTTGGGGTTGGCTCCGGTGCTGTCGTCGTGGGGGTCGGCTCGGGAGTCGTCGTGCTGGGAGTAGGCTCCGGGGTGGCCTCAGTCGTCGTGGGGGTTGGTTCCGGAGTCGTTGTAGTAGGAGTCGGCTCGGGAGTGGTTGTGGTAGGGGTTGGCTCCGGTGTTGTCGTGCTTGGGGTAGGTTCCGGAGTCGTTGTCGTTGGTGTGGGGCGAGGCAATGAGGGGTTGTCGTTGGTGGAACCACCACCATCGGCCGTGATTACCGCTTTTCCGACCAATGCAACAGCGTTGACAGAGGCGTTGTTTGTGAAGGTCGCAGACTTACCGACCATTGCCGAGTTCTTGATCTTGGTGTTGTAGGAGATCGAATAGATTGCGTTTCCGTTGCCCTTTGGCCAAGTCGCGGTGAAACCGCTGCCGTCGGCCTTCTTCGTGACGGTGAAGGTGCCGCCGTTCAGTGCATCACCATTCGATACCGATGTGGAATCTCCCAAGGGGAAGTCATCTCCGTTAGCCCACACTAACATTGAGGGCTCATTGGCCAGGGTGTAGCCACCATTGTCATTCGTGAAGGTATCGTCAACAGTGATGGTTTCGACCGAGATTCCTGACTCCACGACGTTAATCGACCAGTTAATCAACGAAGGATCATCGGAGTCGACTGTTCCGCCTTTGTTGTGTTTGGTGGTTTTTCCGATATTGGTGTCGCCAATTCCGGTTCCGTCACCGGGGAGCTGAACAGAAACAGCCTTGCCATCAATCAAGAAGGACACTGCGCCAGCAGTGGTCTTTGCAGCTGCACTCATCTTTGCCCAACCTGAACCGGTGATGTTCTGGTGGGAGTTTGCGTAGTCTGTAAAGGTACAGGTGATGACCGCTCCGGGTTCAGGTGCGGGAGCAGAGCAATTGACAGCGACCTGACCATCAGGGGCGATCATGTCGAATTGAAGTTGTGTGCCGGTCGAAGCGAAGGTGTTGAGTTCCGGGGGCGCTTGGATGGTGAAAGTGTCTCCCTGGCGGATTGCCTTCCCCGTTCCGTCGATGGTGAAGTCAACCTGCATCATGGTGCCAACGCCAAGCTTCGTTGAGGAGCTGACTCCAGAGAGCTTGACATCCTTGACGATGTCGTTGACGGTTGCGGCCTGTGACGCACCTTGGGAAATGACGAAATAGGCTAATACGAGGAAACCTGCGAGGAGCATTGAAAGCCCCGAAATCGCTGATCTTGTGAGAGTTTGAACGCGTATCGACACCTGAAAATCTCCTGATTGATTTGTGTGGGATATCTCAATGCTAGTCAGTTCAGGGATGAATTCACAAACATCTGGGATGGCCTAAAAGTTCTAAGACAGCTTTTTCGGTGCCTCACCATGGTTGATCAAGTTGTCAAAAAGTGTTTTCTGGCAAGTGTTGTTGCAGGTCAAGAAAGGTTTGTGCTCAGAGTTGTGGAGCATGGGGGAAGAAGTGTGATTCTGGTCGCAGTAGATACAACAAAACCCTCGCGATGCGAGGGTTTTATCTGGTGGCTCCGACCGGCGTCGATCCGGTGACCTTTCGATTTTCAAGTCACTGTTTTGATGAGTTTACGCGGACTTCGCTGGGTTTCGTTTGCTCAGTGTTTGCAACGATTCTGGCTTCTTTAGCCTTTCCTGATCTTCGGTGGAATGTGCGGAGTAAATGCGGGATTCTAGTTAGGCGGATAAAGCTCCACTGAGATGAGCTTCAGCAAGCAACTGACAGCGGTGCTATACGCATATTGGCCTCACATTGACGCAGTTGCAGCACTTCGTGCAAATGCTGTTACAAACGCCCGCCTAGAGGGCTAATGGCTGGTGAATGTAAGTCGCGTCCCATCATTCGCGGAACAGCATTGTGGAATGCGATTAGTTCCAAATAAAAGTCCTAATCCGATGCCTGGCTTCGCGGTGGTTTATCGGTTCCACGAGCCAATTGAAGTGCTTACGTGGTCAACTCAAGTTCTTCGGTCAACGCTCCAAATACGTCAAGTGGGTTGACCGTTGCGACGGTTCCGCGAGCTTTGCGTGAGTACGGATTTGGAATGCTCTGGTTGGGAACCGAAATGAACATCTTAGTAGCCGGATCGAACTCCATCGGTCGAATCTCGTCTTGGGTCAATTCGAGTACGACGCTGATTCGCCGCAACAGCTGGTTGAAGGAGTCGATGCCCTGACGATGAACCTGATCGCAATACAGTGCATAAGGGTCGTATGCGCTGGTAATGACGATGAGTTCAGGCATGAGTGCCTTGTCCTTATAGCGGGCAGGTGCTTGCAAGTTGTCCATCACAGCAAGCGGATCGGTGATCCGCTTCAGATCGGCGTAATCCAGGACGCCCGGGCTCAGTTCATCGAGGATAATTTGATGCTCCCCTGCATAGTTCTGAAAAAGATCACGGGTACTGCCGGACATGTAGTAGCCCGTAGCATCAGCACGTTTCGCGCAGAGTTCTCTTGCCATACTGGTCTTTCCAGTCTCTGTACTACCCATCAGCCAGATCGTTTCTGAGCGCCGCTTCTGTTCGCGCATCATCGATCTCCACTCCTTTGCTTCTCGCTCAAGGCGTGCGTTCCACACGTCTTGAATCTTGCGCGTGTAGGCACCGATTTGAGCGCCGCTAAGTTGTCCTTTCAACTCATCAAGCGTCAAATGGCCGTCATAGAGCATGTCGAGAAGAACATCAGTTTTTGCAGTCGTACGACCGGCAGCCGCCCCGGATTCCATCGCCGCTAGCTCCGCGGGATAGTCAAAGTTGGCGATAATCGTTGCGGGGTCGTATTGGAACTTGTGACGTGCGTTGCTCGTGCGATGAGCAAGATAGGCGTATCCATTACGCGAGTCTCCCCGCCAAGCCTCAAGGAACTGACTCGAGGACTCCCCAAGCCCATTAGCAAGGGCCGACAAACTGCGAGCATTAGGAAAGGACATCATAGTGTGCCAGTGCTCGCGCACAGGGTTACCGCTGTCATCAACATCGCGATCATGGAACGCTATCGCATACCGCTTCGGATTCAGTCCGATCACCCGCTGTTCAAGATCGGCGATGTCTGCGAATGGTGCATGATCGTAATCTTGTGTGTACATCACATTCTTGGCCTTCGGCACTCGCGTGCTCGTCGTGCTCATTTTCGGTGTCACCTCCTTAGCGGAATCAAGCGGATTTCATCGGTGTTATTGGCACCGGCACTCCGTGTGGTGCGGGGGCAAATCAAGTCCATGCCCCCGCACTTCAACGAGAACCGACCTCGTTGGCACCGGCCCCAGCAATGTGCAAAGTTTGGGTGCGGGCTGCGCCCGCGCCGCCGCCCGGCTTCGCCAGCGGCGGCCAAAGAACAGGTTTACTCGACTTGGACAGGTAGCGGTTCAGGTACAGGCGGACGGTTTTCCTCATAGGCGGTGAGCAGTTCACCGAGCACCCGGTACTCACCAAAACCCGGTGCGAACACGGGGAAATGCGCGAATGTCACGTTGTCGTGGACACCGTCTTCTGACGTGAACCACGCATCGCCCGGACCATAAATCCGCTGTGGCATCGACTCGAACCTGCTGCCGTCCCAGACAAGGCGTGCCTCATCTACCGTGGGACGAAACAGAAACTTGGTTGAGAACGCGCGGCGCAACATAGACGGAATATTCTCCACCGAAGCCTGAGCGATACTCACGATCACGAACACCCCGGCTGAGGCTCCCATCGTCATCAGACGCCGCAGTGACGCGTCAAACTCGCCTAGGTTGTAGCCGCCATCATCTTTCAAAGCACGCGTTGGGAATAGAGTCCGCAAGGCCACGTATTCATCAACGAACAGCACGGTTGGATGCATACCCAGGTCCCACCACTTCACCGGCGAGCCAGACGATCCCGATGCGTCGTTGAGCGCTGATTGACGCTTCTTCGTCAAGGATTCGAGGTCACGCATCGTGGCGAGAATCGACCTCGCTGTTCCATCCTCGTCCAGAGTCACCGTGTGTGGGACGCGGGAGAGTTCGGCCATCTTCGGATCAACTACCACGACCCGTGAACCATGCGCGTCAGCCCCATGGCTCGCGATCTGTAACAGCAGGGCGAGCACACCCGAGGTTTTCCCCGAGCGAGTTACACCAACAGCCAGCATCGAGCCAGACGAAGTCAGATCAACCTCTAGACCCTCTTGGACGCGTAGTTTGGTCACGTCACCCGTACTCAAGTCCGCCAACGAATGCACAGTGATTGAGCGATCTTGTTTGACGTTCTCGAAACGGAAACGAACACACTGGGCAGCAACATCAGAGTCAGTCTGGGTCACAGCGAAATCACGAAGCCGCCCACGCATCCCAGCCGACAGAGCATTCTGAGCGTTCACAAGTTCTTCCGGCGTCGAACTCAGTGCCCACACGGTTAGCCAGAAACCTTCCTCATCACGTGAGACTGATAGCCTGGGAAGCCGCTCGCCGTCCTTGAACCCCAACGGATTCCCGAACCGGAATGCGAACAGGCGCTTGCGCGCATACCATCGCAGCCGCAATGAGTCTGGCAAGAGAACAGCCGTGATGACCGCGATCGCAGTGATGGTGATGCCGAGAATCAGGAAACCTCTGCCAACCATGTCCACTACGTTGGCGACGTTTGCCACGATTATTGAAAACTGTTGGGGAACTGTGGCCTTACTCAGAACGACCCCAAGTACCCATAGGAGGAGACCCATCATGGCGAAGGTCACCCCGGCGAGCCCTCCCTTAGTCGTCGGAAACGACCACTTCAGGAGGGACTCGCGCGGAATGAAAGAACGCACAGGCATGATGCCCCTTAGTTCTTCCTCACGACATCGATACGTGAGCACTTCACAGAAAGCTGATTCTGGAAGTCCCCGTATACGGTTGCCACTACATCAACAGGAACCACCTGCGTTTCCAACGGAACATCGACCGCCTCTGGGACCTTAAAGGTCAGCTTCTCAAAGCGGTTAGAGACCTGCTCACCATCACGATCCTTGTACTGCGTGCGGTCGTGGAGGATGACGACTTCTACGGACGTACCCAACCGCTTGCCAGTAGCGGCACCATTCACGTATTCCTGCCATGGCCGTACTCCGGTCGTTACAAAGGTCTTTCCCTCGGCGAACCGATCCCAATCAAATGATCGAAATTCTCCCAAGCGCTTCAGCATTATTGTCCTCCTAGCATGTAGTTTTCTAGAGCTTCGAGAGCCTTAAAGAAGGCAGATTCGCCGTATCCATAAAGGACGATAAATCGATCTTCATTCCCGGGGCATCCGGGCTGACCGTCGGGAATATGTCCATCTCCGATCCTCACGTTCCAACACGCCAGTTCGGAATTACGGGCAAGGTCTCCGTAGTTATTTGCGAGTTCCTCGCGAGCAGCGGCGCACACTTGCTCATTAATGAAATCCAGATCGAGGGCCGCTTCGAGGCCGTCGACATCAATTACTTTTACTTTCATGGTTTTCCTCTTCCTCCAAATGGTCCGAGACGAATGCCTCGATATCTTCTTGTCTCCACCGGATAAGGGATCCGATGCGCACAGCACGCGGGAGTGGCTCGCCAAGCGATCTGCGGCGGTACACCGATGCGCGCGAGATTCCCAGAACTGATCCGAGCTCTCCGGCGTCCAAGAGCTTGCTTGACATCCTTCTCCTTGGGTTGTTCTGTCCGGTGATGTCATCTAGGATGGCAGAATCGCGCAGACAAAACAATCGTTGCGATATCAAGCGTTAACCTGTTTACGCAGACAGAATTGAGGAGCTATGAGCCAGGACAGACACTTGAGGTACGGGGTGTCGGAGGTCGCGGACGAACTCATAAGGCGGCTCGGGATACGCCAGACAGAAATCAAGATCGGTGATTCTCGTCACACCGCATTGTTGGAGCATCCAGATGGAAAGAAGGTTCAACTTGAGAGTCTCAAGCGCATGGTGCGCCGTCACCTGAAGGACGAGTACCACAAAGAGGACTATTCGCTTAATGAAGCAGAGTTTGTCTACCTACTCTTCACTGATTTCGATTTCAAGATCAAAGTCTTGAAGCTATTCGGGCTCGGCGACGAAATCCCCAAAGCTGAGCAAGATCGGGATCGAGCCAAGCGGACACTCGCTGATCAGCGGCGTCACTTTGAGTCGAACGCACCAGCAGAGTGGCTGGCCGGAATAAGAGAGCTAGAGGGCCAGCTATCAATAGAGCAGATCGATGCCCATAACGCCGCACGAGACGCGTCCTACGCCAAAGAGAGTCCTGAAGCGCGGCGAGAGCGCGAGAACTGGGAGCTCGAGCACGAAAAGGAAGTCGTTCAACTCAGCTCACCTTCGGAGAGCGAGGAGCTCTCATTAATGATTCGGGCGATTTTCTACAACACGGTCGGTAGAGCTTTCAATATCGAAAAATTCCGTAACGACTTTGCCGAGCGGCGGAGACTCCGGGGCATGATGCAGTATCCAGGCGATGGACCCGAGTGGGAGGTACTCGCCGAGCAGTACAACGAACTAGCTCACAAGGTTGACGTGACACTCGCTGGCCGCGACCTTAGTGCATACACGGATTCAAGAGAGGACAGAAGCAATGGCTAGGCCACGAACTGAAATCGGCACCTATGGCACCATCAAGACTGATCAACTGACGCCCACTAAGTGGCGCGCACGTACTCGCTATCGATTCCAGGATGGACGCTTACGCCAGATCGAACGAATCGCCCCTTCAGAAGCGAAAGCAACGCAGCGTCTCAAAGTTGCTCTCAAGACCATTGAAAAGGAGCAACGCGGCTCACTCAAACCCTCAACAAGCCTTCGTGTGCTTGGTCAGATGTTCCTCGACTCTCGACGCGATCTCAAACGATCTGCAGGGACCCTCGAAACATACGGGTATGCAGTCAACGTCCACATTGTTCCGAGTATTGGCGCGTTGTCCGTGGCCGAAGCAACCGCCGAGCGCCTGCAGGCATTCTTGACACGCATAGAACAGGAGAGTGGCCCGGGTGCTGCCAAGAACTGCCGCAGTGCACTTTCCGGAATGATGGGTCTAGCGGTCCGAAACGATGCAATCCAAGTAAACCCTGTACGGAGCCTAGAGCGAATCAACCATCGAAAGAAGCGAGCATCCAAAGCAATCCCCTACGAAGATTTGCAAGCCTTTCTCACCGCTGTTCGAGCAGATAAACGTCTCACCGAGCTGGATGTGCCAGACCTGATCGAATTCATGATCGCATCCGGGCTCCGAGTAGGTGAAGCGTGCGCTCTCGACATAACCTCAGTCAATTTTGCATCCAAACAAATCACCGTAGAGGCGACTGCGGTTCGCGTAGCGGGGCAAGGTGTGGTTCGCCAGGCATACCCCAAAACAAATAAGTCTCACCGGACCATCACGATCCCAGACACGGCCATTGCACTCCTCAAACGGCGTCACAAGCGCCTGAAGGAGGCAACCACGCTACTGTTCCCCACTTTGACCATGACACTACGAGATCCGTCAAACACGCAACGGCAAATCCGTGAGCGACGCGAGCAACTCGGCTACCCAGAGTTGTCCACGCACTCACTGAGGAAGACCACCGCAACCCTGCTTGACAGAGCTGGACTATCTGCCACTGAGATTGCGGACTACCTTGGTCACGAGAATCCATCGATGACCCAAGACGTCTACATGAACACAGTGCGTGGAGGAAACAAGGCCGCCAAAGCCCTCGAAAAGCAACTAACACACACCCCGTGAGTGAAACTTACTCGAGCACAAATCAAAGTGCGGAATAAATGCGGGATCGTTGACTGAAAATATAAAACAACCCCGAAATTTCGTTGAAATCCCGGGGTTTTTGTGGCTCCGACCGGCGTCGATCCGGTGACCTTTCGATTTTCAGTCGAACGCTCTACCAACTGAGCTACAGAGCCAGGACCGAAACCTACTGGCCTGGTCTTGCGACCCCGACGGGACTTGAACCCGCGACCTCCGCCGTGACAGGGCGGCGCGCTAACCAACTGCGCTACGGGGCCTCACAATAGGTGAAGCCTATTGAATTTTTCTTCACTGTCGACACGAGCGACTTCGAAGAAGTACCCCCAACGGGATTCGAACCCGTGTCGCCGCCGTGAAAGGGCGGTGTCCTAGGCCTCTAGACGATGGGGGCCACTGTCGGCCACCGGTCTGGCGTCCGAGGACGAAGAGAATATTAGGCAGAAGCAGGGCCTTAAAGCAAAAAGAATGGCAGTGATGACCGTCACATAGCTACTTTTCCTTGATATTCTGGGATTTGCAATGGTGTCTATCGATTCAAGCCTCAGGCGATTCTCAATGATCGCGCCTAGGCTTGAGGGAGTACCGAATGAGTGATTCAAGGACGGTTTTATGATTTTCAGTGCTGACGATCCGACACCCTCGCCTTCGCCAACGGGGGTTGCACAAGATGCTGTTCAAAATGCACTGGACTTGGCATCACTGATCTTCGGCGCCGCAGTTGGTTTGGTTATCGCCTTCGTTGTCGCGCTGGTGATCGTCCTTTTGACGCGTCCAATTGCCCGTCGCTCGCGCTATTTTGCGGCGATTACCAAACGTGTCCGGACCTCGTACTACATCACTGCGATGGCTTGGGGCGCGTGGGCTGGCCTGCAATTCATGCTGGTCAATACCACTCTGTCAGATTGGTCCAATGGCGGAATGGTGGGCTTCATCTCCCATGTTCTGCTCATTATTGGCATTTTGACGATGACTTGGATGGTTTACAACAGTGCGTGGATCTTCGAAGATGCGGCACGAATCCGCCAGGAAAAAGACGGAGGCGTTTCCCGTAAGTTTGAAACTCAAGCGCAGGTCATCCGTCGTCTGCTACAGGCTCTGGTCATCCTTCTTGGTGTTTGCGCAGCCCTCTTCACTTTTGATGCCGCGCGTCAGGCAATGACAACCGTTCTGGCCTCTGCAGGTGTCGTTTCGGTGATCGCCGGTCTTGCAGCCCAGCAGACCTTGGGAAATGTTTTTGCCGGTATCCAATTGGCCTTCACGGATGCGATTCGCGTCGGCGATGTGGTTGTCGTCGGTAAGGACAATGTTTCGGGCAAGGTTGAAGAAATCACTCTTTCTTACGTTGTTGTTCGACTTCCAGACGAACGCCGGCTCATCGTTCCTTCGACCTACTTCACGTCCAACACCTTCGAAAACTGGACGCGTCGCGCTACGACCAAGCTGGGTAATGTCGAGCTCAAGCTCGACTGGACTGCGCCTTTAACTCTGATCCGTAGTCACGTTCAACAGCTCCTTCTTGCAACTGACTTGTGGGATGGCCGTTCGTGGGCCGTTCAGGTTGCTGACTCGGATGAAACGACAATGACTGTTCGCATTGTTGTCTCTGCGAAGGACTCCGGAGCGCTGTGGGATCTGCGCTGCTATCTACGTGAAAACATGATTCGGTGGGTTGTTGATGAGGATCCTGCGATCCGTCCGCATACGCGTGTTCAGCCCTTGGAGGTTGAGACGGTCACGCAGGATACCTCTCGCGAGGCTGTCGCTCGTCTTGCGAAGGAACTGTCGGGTATTGCCTCCGACACGACGGGTGCCCCCGACTCGCACCCTGGGGCAGCGGCAGGAAAGCCCGCTCAGGACTCGTCGGTTTCTTCCCAGGGCAAGGCAGAAGATGCCGATTCGGGTCCCCTGGATGATGCAGTCCATTCTGTCCGCCTGCTGGCAGCCCGGCAAAAAGCGAAGCGTGCACGAAGGAGGGCAATGGCTCAGCGTCAGCGCGAGCTCGCTGATACGGGGAAGGTCACTGCTGTGGCCTCGGCCAGTGACGCGCAGACCCAGGTTTTTTCGCAGACAATGCTGCATTCTTTGGTCGCCGAGCAACTAGCGGAAAAGGTTGCCCAGGCCAATGCGCGTCTAGGCAAGAACCACCTCGGTGGGGGACCAACCGCGCTTTTGCCTCAGGCTCAGGTGGACAGTGACAATGCGCAGGCCTCAGCCCCGCAAGTACAGGCCGCTCAAGCCCATCTGGATGCGACTGTCGTTCGTGGGGAGCGCCTCTTCTCTGGGTCACCCGACGCCGACGAACGTAATCAGATTTACGCCGGTCCCGGTGACGAAGTCCTAGCAGAACGCGAAGCAACGGCGAAACGCCATGAAGAAGAAACAACTCGTTTGAACAGTGGACCTCGAGTGCCCGAGGATGCAGTGCGTCCGCAGCGCAGCGATGTTCAACAAGACTGAATCGAGGAAAATAACATGAAGATCATTCGAACCCGTGATCGTGCAACGCAGCTCGAACACCTTGCGCAGGCGCAACAGGCGGTCCCCAGCGTGAGTTACAGTGACGATGAGTGGCGTGATCGCCTCACTCCCCAGCAGTACTTGGTTCTTCGTCAAGCTGGGACTGAGGCGCCTTGGACAGGTGAGCTGCTGGATGAACACCGCTCGGGTACCTATCTGTGCGCGGCGTGTGGCGCTCAGCTTTTCCCCTCGTCAACGAAGTTTGAATCGCATTGCGGGTGGCCGAGTTTCTATGAAGCGCTGCCCGGTGCAGTGAACTATTTCGAGGATATTTCCCACGGTATGCGCCGCATCGAGGTGCGCTGTGCAAGCTGTGATTCTCATCTAGGGCACATTTTTGATGACGCACCGAATCAGCCAACGGGAAATCGTTTTTGCATGAATTCCGTCTGCCTACAATTTGTCCCTGACCCTGTGGCATAGTGGGGGAGTGCTCTCCCATCTTCGTGCGCTTCTTTCACGTGTTCCCGCGCCTCTTCTGATTGTTGGTGCTGCGCTTAGTGCGTATAGCGGTGCGGCTTTTGCAGTCCTGATTTTTGGGGCCGTTCAACCTGGTGCTGTGGCATGGATGCGTGTTTTCATCGCCGGGATGATCTTGTGTGCCTGGCGACGCCCCTGGCGTGTGGGCCTGAGCGCGAAGGATCTTGTTGAGTCCGCATGCTTCGGCTTGGCGTTGATCACCATGAACATCACGTTCTTTGAATCGATCGCATATTTGCCCCTAGGTCCAGCCGTCTCAATGGAGTTCATCGGACCTGTTGCCGTCGCAGTGATTCGTGGCCGAGGCTGGCTTCCGCGCCTTGCTGCTTTCCTTGCCTTGGTGGGGGTCGTTGCTATTGGCGGGCTTGGCCTCGACACCAATGATCCAGGTTTTATTCCCGGGCTGAAATGGGCGGGCTTGAGTGCTGTCGCGTGGGCGGTCTACATCCTTTTGGGGCAGCGTGTGGCATCGAAACGCTCGGGAATTACCAATGTTGCGGTCGGTTGTGCGCTCAGTGGGCTGATACTTTCACCTTTCATGGCTCAGCCAGCCTTACCTGCGCTCACTCAACCATGGTTGCTTGGGATTGTCGTGCTTGTTGCGGTCCTATCCACCATCATTCCTTGCTCCTTTGAAGCCCTTGCCATGCATAGGATTTCGGCGGCAGACTTTTCGCTGTTCACTGCGCTTTCTCCGGCCTCGTCGCTGCTAATGGGTGTGATCATCCTCTGGCAGATTCCCACACTGTGGCAGATTCTGGGGCTTGTTCTCATTTCGGTCGCTGTTGGAATTGCTTCAAAGGATTCCTCGAAGGAAGGTGAGATCCTTGCCGAAGAAGTACGTGAACTAATTGGAGGAGGATCGTGAGCAGCCGATCATTAGCGGGAATAGCAAACCGCATTCCCGCACAGGTATTGATCGTTACCTCGGCTCTCATTCAATACAGCGGGGCTGCCGTCGCAGTTTTCGCCTTCTCTGTCGTTGAACCGGCCTCGGTCGCCTGGTGGAGGGGATTTGTTGGCGGTTTGGTCCTGTGCGCGTGGGTGCGCCCGTGGCGAGGCCTTGATCGCGCGACCCTGAAGGGCGCTCTCTTCTTCGGCATTGCCTTGGTCTGCATGAATTCGTGCTTTTACGAGGCTATTTCCCGCATTCCTTTGGGAGCGACAGTATCCCTGGAATTTCTTGGCCCCGTGGCGGTTGCGGTGTTCCGAGGCCGTGGCTGGGCGCCGCGAGTTGCCGCATTTTTTGCACTTTGTGGGGTCTGCGCCATTGGTGGTCTAGGCCTGGATTTGAGCGATCCGCAAACACTTCCGGGATTGGCCTGAGACATGGGGGCCGCGGCCTCATGGGCGGGATATATCCTCCTTGGACAAAAAGCTGCGTCTTCGAGCTCCGCGATGACCAACCTTTCGCTGGGTTGTGCGTTCAGCGCCTTGATCTCTGCGCCAATTCTGGCCCCAGGTGCGATGGCCGCATTCAGTGATCGAAAGGTTTTAGTCGCGGTCATTGCCTTGGCATTCTTGTCGACAGTTTTCCCATACAGCCTTGAAGCCATGGCGATGAAGCGGGTTTCTGCGGCGACTTTTGCCTTGTTTACGGCACTTCTTCCCGCGACCTCGGCTCTGATCGGTGCAGTGCTTTTGCGTCAGATTCCTAGCCTGTGGCAATTGGTCGGTTTGGTGTGCATTTCAATTGCCGTGGGGATTGCCTCGATGGCGGGGCGTGCGCATCCCGATGTCAAAAGTGTTCAGGGCACAGAAGAAACAGAAAACTAGAAAAGCACAAAAGAAGTAGGCCCAGGGGGACTCGAACCCCCAACCCACGGATTAAAAGTCCGCTGCTCTACCATTGAGCTATAGGCCCGCGGGTAACCCCGCTGTGTGGCCCATCGGGTGGACCAACCCCACCATCTTACTGGTAGGAGAGCAAATGGGCGAACCGCAACGCATCCCAAGACGTCCGGCGATTTTGGACTACGCGCAAACAGAGGCAATTGTTGGTGCGCCAGATGTTGCGGATTCTTCTGTTCTTGCCCACTCAACTGCTTGGGCACTGTTGGGTGTGGGAGATGAAGATTTTGATGCCGAGGCCTTGCGTCGCCTTCGCGAGCTGCTCTCCACCGGTGGAGTTCCTCTAGTTGCCGAGCTGTGGTCGCTAAGCCCCGATTTTACTCTTCCAGGTGCGCTGTGGCGCGTGTACTTGTTCAGAGAGTGGTTCCACCGTGACCCGCTCACGGTTGCTGATCTGTACATCTTGGGATTGCATGCGGAGCAGGTCCCGGGACTCGAAGAGCCCATTCATGCGCGTCCTTTGGAAGATGTTATCCATGACGCGGATGCACTTCTGTCCGGAGAAAAACGTGATGATGATCTGGAAGACATCTTCACGGAGCTTGCCCATGCAATGCGCATTGTTGCTGCGGGAGATCCCAGAGTGGGAAGACAATGGATCGATGATCCGCACGATGCCTTGGCATACGGAGTGACGATGCGCGCGCGTGCGCTGGTTATGACTGCTCAAGAGCTCGAACGTGCTGCCTCCCGAGCGCGCATTGGGGAGTTGGACTGACTTCTATTTCTCGTGGCTTCCACGTTGTTTCCTGGTCGCGTTCGCGTCCCTCGGAGCCAATCGAAGGCGTGACCTACAACCACGGTGACCTTCTTGATGAGGATGTCCTCCGCAGTGTTGTCGATGGTGCGGATGCCGTCGTTGGTGCACTTTCGCCTCGAGGCGCTTTGGATGGTTCTCTTCGCTTCCTCTACTCGCAAGTTGCGGACCTCGCTCAAAAGGCTGGAGTTCGCTTGGGGATCGTCGGTGGCGCCGGATCGTTGCGTGTTGAGGAAGGGGGACGTACCCTTGCTTCGCTCCCGGACTTCCCTGAGGAATTCCGTTCCGAGGCCGGCCAACTTGCCGCAGTCCTTGAAGATTTGCGCTCGCGCAAGGATGATCTTCAGTGGTTCTTTGTTTCTCCCGCGGGTAATTTCGGGTCATACAATCCCGGAACCCATACCGGACATTTCCGCCTTGGTGGTGATGTCCTGCTCACTGACGAGAATGGGGTTTCCGATATTTCTGGAGCAGACTTTGCCCAGGCTTTTGTCGACGAGATTGAAACGCCCGCTCACGCGGGACAGCGTTTCACCGTCGCCTACTAAAACAACAATCTGAGAAGAGCGTGGGTGCGGGTTTCAAGCCCGCACCCACGCCCACTCTAGGTTAGGGTTAATAACGTGACACCCAGCCCTCAGCCCATGCCCCCGATGCGCCTTATTCGCGCAGGCGGCGCCCTTGTATGGCGCTTACGCCACCCGGGTCGCCAGGTCTTTCCGGGAGATGTGCTTGATGAGGCTGAGATCGAAGTTCTGCTAGTCCATCGCCCCCAGTATCACGATTGGTCTGCCCTGAGCCAAGGCGGTAGCGC
>ERZ1036455.311-NODE-311-length-15885-cov-4.267530_pt1 | contig 15885 bp, 12 predicted proteins | sample MGYA00514228_ERZ1036455 | MGnify/ENA primary metagenome ERZ1036455 (study PRJEB33795, sample SAMN09464920) | human gut metagenome | host: Homo sapiens | place: USA: Stanford, California | collected 2016-07 | study: EMG produced TPA metagenomics assembly of the... | reverse complement strand
GCCCGGAGCGCCGTAAATGAGATCAACAGAGACATCTAAACCCAGCTGACGAGCAGCTAAAACCAGTCCGGGAAGTTTTGCGGGGTCATGGCGACGGTCCAGTGTGCGCAAAACCGTGGGGACAGCCGATTGCATGCCAAATGACACGCGGGTAAACCCGGCCTCACGCAGACTTTCAAGAACGGCCTCGTCAACGCTTTCGGGATTGGCTTCCACCGTGACTTCTGCACCGGGAGCAATCCCAAAGTTTTGGCGAATGCCCTCAAGCAGGCGAGCCAAGGCGGCTGGATCAAGAAGGGTGGGGGTTCCCCCTCCAAAGAAAATGCTCGAGGCCGGGCGCGCAGGCATCTGAGCATCGCTGAGAATTTGTGCGGCTAGGCGCATTTCCGCGAGCGCGCTGGAGTCGTAGCTCACCCGGTCTGCACCGGGACCGAAGCCCACCGTGTAGGTGTTGAAGTCGCAATAGCCGCAACGGACCTGACAAAAAGGGATATGGACATAGATCGACAATGGGCGATTAACACTCGCTTCTACCAGCTGCGGAAGAAGGCGGCCGTGTGGATCCCAGGGCTGACCGTCGGGCTGTGCTGGGCTCATCGCGAGTGTGGCCTGGAGGTCGAGCGGGCAACAACTTGAGAAATCACAACAAGGCTTCCTGTCAGTACCGTCAATACGATGAAGGGCCAGAACCAGTTCGCTGTCAGATCCACCATGCGCCCAATAGCCCACGGCCCCAACGCGCCAAGACCATAGCCAAGGCTTTGGACGAGCGCCGAAAGCGTTCGTGTCTGCGCTGTGGTGGCCGTGCGTTCAATAACCAGCGTAAAGGTAATTGAGAAGAATGCACCTTGGCCCAGTCCTCCGCAGGCGCTCCACACAACCCACCAGGAGGGAAGCAGGAGCATACCAAGGGGCATGAGAAGCCATGCGCAAGAGACTATCCCCAGGATTGTCGAGGTTTGGCCGCGGATCAGTCGCTGCAGGGCCATCATTGTCAGAGGGGCGATGACCCCGATGACGTGGTAGATCGAGGCGGCAAATCCGGCATCAGCGCTGTTCATCTGCAGCATTTCTGCCAAGATTCGCGGCAGCCATGCAGCAACACCGAAATAGCAGAAAGTATTGATCGCGAAAGCAAATGCCATGAGCCATGCGATCGGCCAGCGATAGATTTCCGAGGCCGTGGCCGCTTCGCTGGTGACAAGCGCATCGTCTGAGCGGACCTTCCAACCGGCCTTGCGTGCCAAAAACGGCCTAATCCCTGGGTGTTTGAGGGGATAGACAATCAAACAAGCTACCAGCGCAAGTAGAGCTGGACCGACTCCCCATACACCGGCAGCGCCCCGCCAACCGATGTAGGCAACCAGGGGAAAGGTAAAAGCCGTCGAGGCCGCGATCGTCACATCGATCATCGTGGAGTAAACGGCAGTCATGATCCCAGCGCGATGGCGAAAGTCCCTGCTGATCAGCATGGTGATGACGAGATTTCCCGCGGTTGTTCCAAGGCCGATCAGGAAGGTCCCCAGAAAAAGGGTTGAGCTCAATCCGAGTGAGCGCACAATCGCACCCACAATAACGATTGCTAATCCAAGAGAAACGGCTTGATTGAGAGCAAAGTGGCGAAGAACAATCGAGGTCAGCGGGGTGAAGAAGCCAAAACAGAAGACGGGAATAGAAGTGACCAAGCCTGCCTGGGCCGCAGAAAGTCCCAATTCTCTTTGAACAACATCAATGATCGGAGGCAGCGCGGTGATGCCTCCCCGCAAAGAGCCGGCAAGAAGGATGAAGGCGCTGAGAATGATGAGGATCCACACGAACCTACGCTGGAAAAATCGCGCGTAAGCACCCTGTTTCACGGCAAGCTCTTTCTTCGTTGTGACCGTACACACCCATCGGCAATGTTTTCACAGTTCGCGCAGGAAATCACCTAGCGTACAGATTCCTCCGAAACAGCGGGCGCAACCACAAAAGAATAAGAGAGTGCCCGCTTCCTCTTTCGAGGAAGCGGGCACACGTTGCGGACCGAGGCGGGGAATTCTCGGTTCATCGAGGAAGCCCCGCCCCGCGCGTTCTCGAGAGAACGCATCTCCACTCTTCGCAGATCCGCCTATCGCGAAGAGGAAGCCGGCGTTTCACGCAAGGTGAAAGCTCAATGCACCAGACAGCATATAAAACTTTGTCAACCGCGTGAAATATTGACACCCAGAATGTCACGCGAATCTCTTTGTGACATGGGAGGAAAGGATGCTGATCGCGCAACAATTTGGGCTCCGATCGTCATCATTGTCGAGGCACGCGGACTCCGACGATGTCATGAGCCCTGCGCCCCGCGTCAATGCCTCGGGTTTCAAAATGGGTAACGACTCGCCCCTCGTAGCGGGGAGCAAATCCGCCGCGCGCAGGTTCGGGATCTTCTGGATCAGGCCTTTGCCCCCGATAGGGATTTTCAAAAAGCGGGCAGGCTTCGACGACATCACGCATTTGCCATGCGTAATTGTCCCAATCGGTTGCAAGACGCCACACTCCCCCATCACGAAGGACTCGGGCAACTTCTCTAGCGAACTGATCACTGACAAGTCTCCGCTTATGGTGACGTGCCTTTCGCCACGGGTCAGGGAAGAACGTCCAGACCTCATCAAGGCTCGCATCCGCTAAAAGGAAGGGAAGGGCTTGGGCTGCATCGGCCTCGAGAACACGAATATTGTCGACGCCGGCTTCTACAGCCTTTGAAACCAACTTGGCAATCCCGGGAACCCACACTTCGAGCGCAAGATAATCACGATCGGGATGAGCAGCAGCCGCAGCAACGATCTGTTCGCCCGTTCCCGAGCCGATCTCCAAAGTCAGCGGAGCACTACGACCGAATAGTTCCACGGGGTCAAGTCGAAAATCTTCGGCAACGGTCGTGTAACCAATACCTCGGCGAGGCTCAATGACGTAACGCTCGGCGTGAGCATCCCACGTCCGCGCAAGGTTTGGGGGAAGCTCACGACTGCGCCTGGTGAAGGATTTGGTCCGGCTCATGAAGACGGTGCCCTCGGGCGCGTCTCCCGGTCGGCGACCATTGCGGATATTGGCACCGGCCGACTGAGTGATATCAGCAGCTTGTGCTGCTTCCCCGCCCACGGCCTCGTTATCCTCTGCCACGATCATTTCTTTCCGGTGGGCACGTCAGAGGTCAATGCAGCGATGAAGGCCTCTTGGGGCACGTCCACGCGCCCGATCGACTTCATACGCTTCTTGCCTTCCTTCTGCTTCTCCAGCAGCTTGCGCTTACGGGTGATGTCGCCGCCGTAGCACTTGGCAAGCATGTCCTTGCGAAGAGCCTTGATGTTCTCGCGGGCAATAACGCGCGCACCCACTGCAGCTTGAACAGGGATTTCGAACTGTTGACGAGGGATCAGTTCCTTCAAGCGCTTCGTCATCCGCAGACCGTAGGCATAGGCCTGGTCCTTGTGGACAATCGCACTGAAGGCATCCACGCGGTCACCGTTGAGCAAAATGTCGACCTTCACTAGGTCGGCAACCTGCTCGCCGCTTTCGTGGTAGTCCAACGATGCATAACCGCGAGTGCGTGACTTCAGGTGATCGAAGAAATCGAAGACGATCTCTGCCAGGGGCAGCTGATAGTGCAACTCAACACGGTCCTCAGAGAGGTAGTCCATTCCTCGCATGGTTCCACGGCGATCTTGGCACAGCTCCATAATCGTGCCCGTGAATTCAGTCGGAGTCAGGATCGTTGCGTTAACAACTGGCTCACGGACCTCAGAAATCTTCCCCTCGGGGAATTCTGAGGGGTTATCGACCTGGATTTCGGTCCCATCTTCAGCAACGACCTTGTAGACAACGTTCGGTGCTGTGGCAATCAGGTCCAGCTTGAATTCACGCTCTAAGCGTTCGCGGACAATCTCAAGGTGGAGAAGGCCCAGGAAGCCGCATCGGAAGCCAAAGCCCAGTGCCGCACTGGATTCGGGTTCGAAGGTGAGCGCCGCGTCATTGAGCTGAAGGCGCTCAAGCGCGTCTCGCAGATCCGGGAAATCCGATCCGTCGACCGGGTAGATGCCCGAGAAAGCCATGGGCCGTGGATCACGGTAACCGGCCAACGGTTTCTCGGCGCCGCGAACTGCGGAAGTCATGGTGTCACCAACACGGGATTGGCGAACATCTTTCACGCCGGTGATGAGGTAGCCAACTTCACCTGCACCAATTCCTTGCGAGGGCGTTGGTTCTGGCGAAATAACACCAATCTCAAGAAGCTCGTGGGTCGCGCCCGTCGACATCATTCGGACGCGCTCGCGGGTGGAGAGCATGCCATCGACAACTCGGACATAGGTAACAACGCCTCGATAGGTGTCGTAGACAGAGTCGAAAATCATCGCTCGGGTCGGGGCGTCGGGGTTGCCCGAAGGCGAGGGAATCTGTCGGACGATCTCATCAAGAAGGGCGGGAACACCTTCACCTGTTTTGCCTGAAACTCGCAGAACTTTGTCGGGGTCGACGCCAATGAGCTGGCCAATTTCCTGGGCGTACTTTTCAGGCTGAGCTCCGGGAAGGTCGATCTTGTTCAGCACTGGGATGATCGTGAGGTCATTTTCCATGGCTAGGTAGAGATTTGCCAGAGTCTGGGCCTCAATCCCCTGTGCGGCGTCAACAAGGAGAACCGCGCCTTCACATGCGGCCAGGGATCGCGAAACCTCGTAGGTGAAGTCGACGTGTCCGGGGGTGTCGATCATATTCAGCGCAAAAGGTTCACCCTCATAAGCCCACGGCATACGCACGGCCTGGCTTTTGATGGTGATGCCGCGTTCGCGCTCAATATCCATACGATCCAAGTACTGATCGCGCATATCTCTGCTAGCGACCACACCGGTGAGTTGGAGCATGCGGTCAGCCAGAGTGGACTTGCCGTGATCGATGTGAGCGATGATGCAGAAATTACGGATACGTTCCTGCGGAGTGGCCGCGGGTTGGATCTGCGCGAGCTGCTCAGGAGTAGGAATCGGGGACAAGCAAGACCTCCGGAAGGGTTGTGACGTCTGGTCTATCGTCCCATTAGTAAGCACCGGGGTGCCAATTCCACGCCGATAGGGTGTGCGTTCTCACCATTTATCGGGCTTTTATGGGGATATCGGAGGTCGTTCTGCGCTTCGATTTCTGCTAGAGTTGTCCTTCGGACTCCCAGCCTGGTCGGGCAGGGGGTCTGGTTAGAGTCGTTTGCGGGTGTCCCCATGCCCCAGTCCCGACACTGACACAGCCCTCACCGACCTGTACGAACGAAAGACCAAGGAGTAATCCGACTGTGGCGAACATTAAGTCTCAGATCAAGCGGATCCGCACCAACGAGAAGCGCCGTCAGCGCAACCTGGCAGTCAAGTCTGAACTGAAGACCCTGGTGCGCAAGACTCGCGAAGCCGTCGAGGCTGGCGACAAGGAAGCAGCTATTGAAGCTCTGCGCGTCGCATCGCGTAAGCTCGACAAGGCCGTCTCGAAGGGCGTTATTCACCGCAACCAGGCCGCGAACCGCAAGTCCAAGCTTGCCCGTCGCGTCCAGTCGCTCGGCTGATTTAATCGCTTGATGTGGCCCTTGCAGGAAACTGCAGGGGCCACATTTTTGTCTACAAAGGCTTGAATATCGCCATAGAATACGGGACAGAAGAACTCATTTCCCCGTGGCAGTTTTCACCTTGCCCGCCACACATTGAAGGAGCCAAAGATGACCACTAATCCTTCACCCACTACTGACCACTTCGCTGCAGGGCCATACCAAGACTGGCCTCGTCTACCAGAGGGCGCCGAGCGCTACCTAGACTCCCCTACTGCGGGCACTCTTCCCGCGGACATTCCAGGTGGCAGGCACCCAATCTTGGATGCGCTTGAACTTCACCCGGTAAATGGCACACGCGCGACCGATCCGGTTCCTACCGGCTTCGAGGTGCTCTACCTTGCCGCGGGCTGCTTCTGGGGCGTTGAACGCATCTTCTGGCGCCAAGAAGGAGTGTGGGCAACGGCCGTCGGCTACATGGGTGGCGGGAATGCAAACCCCACCTACCGAGAGGTATGTACCGGACGCACGGGCCACGCCGAGACCGTTGCTGTTGCCTACGACCCCGCCGTAACCGGCGAAGCCGGAGCGAGCCTGATCAAGACCTTCTTCGAAAACCACGATTCCACTCGCCCCAACCGTCATGGCAACGACGTGGGCACGCAGTACCGCAGCGCGATTTGGGTGACGACGCCGAGGCAGGCTGAAGTGGCATCACTTCTGCGCGGTGCGTGGGTGGCTGAGTTGGAGCGCGCGGTGCCGGGAGCCCGCTGCTACACAACGATTGGCGAGGCCGGGGCCTGCTTTGCTCAGTCAGGTGGCCCTTTCTACCTGGCCGAGGACTACCACCAGGCCTACTTAGAAAAGAACCCTGATGGCTATTGCAATCACGGGCCAAATGGAGTGAGCTGCCCCGTGGGAATCCTCAATATGCCCGCGCAAGTAAGCATCGAACCACCGCGGTAGACACTCATACACTGCAGCGCGCTGCGGGCATTTGGGAATATAGAGAGCTGCGACGCATCACAACACACTTTCTGCTCTCTATTAATTACAGCCCCCATGCACTAGCAAATAATTCGGGGGAGGCAGAAAGTGCCTCCCCCGAATTGCGTTTAACAGCTAGCGGCTCATGCCTCTTCAGGCGTGATGGTCACGCCCTCAACGTCCATTTCGTCCAAGCTGACGGTACGATCCTTCTTCACCAGGTGGTAGCCCAACCAGATGAGCAAGAAGATCGGAAGGCCGATGTACGAGGAGGCAACCTGCAGGAGCTGGCCACGGAAGACGGCCTCGTAATTCTGGCCCAGCAGAACGATCAAGCACATGGTGAAGGCCAAGATCGGACCGAAGGGGAAGAAGGGCGCCTTGTAGGGAAGCTCGTCAAGGGAGCGTCCCTGTTTGACGTATGCCCGACGGAAACGCCAGTGGCATGCCGCAATACCCAGCCAAACGATGAATCCGGAGAGGCCTGAAACGTTGAGCAACCACGTGTAAGCGGTATCTTCACTCACCAGTGCTGCAACGAATCCCAGTGCGCCAACAGCCGAGGTCGCGAGCATTGCGTAGATCGGCACACCGTGGCTTGTGACCTTTCCAAAGAAGCGAGGAGCCTGGCCGCTCAGTGCCATCGAGTGAAGCATACGAGTGGATGCGTAGAGTCCAGAGTTTCCTGCGGAGAGAATCGCGGTCAAAATGACGGCGTTCATGACGGCTGCCGCGGCAGCAACACCCATACGCTCAAAGACCAAGGTGAAAGGCGAGTAGGCAATATCCGAGGCAGAATCGCGCAGCAGGTTCGGATCGGTGAAAGGAATCAGAGTGCCGATGATGGCGATCGCACCGATGTAGAAGAACATGATGCGCCAGAACACGGTCTTGATTGCGCGAGGCACGTCGCGGCGAGGATTCGATGATTCGCCTGCGGCGACACCCACAAGCTCGGTTCCTTGGAAGGAGAAGCCTGCGATCATGAAGACTGAGATGATGGCCAAGAATCCGCCGTGGAAGGGAGCGTCATCGGTCGTCCAGTTCTGCACTCCCGGAGAGTCGTTGAAGATTCCGAGGATCATCAGGGTGCCAGAAATCAGGAAGATGACGACGGTGATGACCTTGATCAGGGCGAACCAGAATTCTGCCTCACCATAGACACGGGCGCTCAGGGCATTAAGAACAGTCAGCAAGACAAGGAAGGAAATTGCCCAAACCCATGAGGGAACATCTGGCAACCAGTAAGACATCACCAATCCCGATGCCACAAGTTCAGCAGCGACGGTAATCGCCCAGTTGAACCAGTAATTCCAGCCCATTGCAAAACCGAAGGAAGGGCTGACGAAACGCGTGGCGTAGGTCTGAAAAGATCCCGCAACGGGCATGTGTGCGCTCATCTCACCAAGAGATTGCATAAGCAGAAGCACCATGAGACCAATGACGGCGTAGGCAGCCAAAGCGCCGCCGGGGCCAGCTGTTGAGATCGTTGCGCCCGAGGCGACGAAGAGACCGGTACCAATTGCGCCACCGATCGCGATCATCTGCATGTGGCGTGCCGATAAACCACGCTTGAGTTCCGTGCGCTGGGGCTTGTCCTTGGACTGTACCTGCTGGTCAGTCTCAAGGTTCACTTCCATTGCACTGGGGTTCGGCGTTTCCATGCCGCACTCTCCTTTGGTTTATCAGTCTGCGGCCGGACGCCGCCGACTCTGGTTCCACTAGTGTGCCATCTAATGACCCACTTTTTCCAAACTGTTTACCTTTTGGACATGATTGTGAGGGAATTTATATCCGTGTTACTTCGCCAACATATTCAACCAGTAACCCCAATAAGCACAGTATCCTTGAGAAGAACAGATCGACCCTACAACTGCATGATTGGAATAATTATGAGGCCAAACCTTCCGAAGATGTTATGGGTATGCAGTCTGTCTCTTTCAGCGCTCTTCATTGGCAGTGCAAGTTACGCAGCTCCCACCCTCAGCGTCGACGAAGGCTATGACTTCACCACGCCTTCACACATGAGCTACACAGCATCTATCACTGACGCGTCAGGGGCAATCCTCACGGAAGACATGTGCAGCAAGCTCCAACTCGGTAGAGAAACCCCCATTTTTGAGTCCAATGGATCAGCTCATACATGCAGGATTTCAGGTGATTATGAGGGATCATCGCTTTCACAATTCCTGACCATCAGCGAGGCAGGTTTTTCTTTCACATCCCAAACGTCAATAATCTTGGCAGGAATCACCGACGGGGCTAATTCAAGCGGCGATAGCCCAACAGTCAACATCAACGTCCAATTCCCCGAGGGATACGTACCAACATCCGCCGATACTTCAGGAGAAGTTGACCCAGCCGAGCGTGCAGTGCATTGGATTAATGCACCTTCCATAGTCAGTGCGACTGGAGAGGTCGACACTACCCAACAAAAGGCTCCTTCTGCATCGACCAATGATGATCAGCCTTCTTCCCAAGACGGAAGCCGAGGGGTACCAGCGAAGTACATCCCTATTTTTGTCTGCTTCCTTGCTGCCATCACCGCTTGGACCGTAAGGCTACGCAAGGGAAAGAATTGTCGGCCTGCCCAGCACCAACAGCGCTAACTAGGGCCTTTTACCCACTTCAAGAACTCTCACTTCGATACAAAACTGGATCACCTGACGCTGGTTCTGTATTCTGTCTTCGCTTTAAACATCACACACAGAGGGGGCGATTTATGAAGCGCCGTATTTTTGGATCTCTTGGAGCAATTGCACTCACCGGGGCATTGGCTCTGTCTGCAGGTGCCGCCAGTGCTGATTCCACCATCAGCCTTGAAGAGGAGTACAACTTCTCTTCCGCAACAAAGATGACCTACACCTTGAGGATGAGCGATTCTTCGGGCACCGTGGTCACAAAGGAGTCGTGCGAGAAGGCGCGATCCGCTGGTGCAAATACAGTTTTCAAGCAGGTGAATTCCAGCACTACCTGCGCAATTTTCCAAGACGCTCCTTCTGACGAAGTCGCAAAAATCCTGAAGGTCAGCGACGATACTTTCACTTTCGAATCACAGAGTCGCACTGTTTTAAGCAGTATCGGTTCCCGCATGGGCATTGAAAACATGAAGGTGATTGCGACCTTCCCCAAGGGATACAGGATCGAGTCTGCAGTTGTTCCAGACGGTGGCGACACACAGATTGCCCCAACCGGCGATTCGGTTACCTGGATCAATGCGTCAACGGATGTACATACCGAAGGCAAGATCTATTCATCTTCATCATCCTCGACAAAGTGGATCCTTCTGCTGATCCTTGGAGTTGTTGTTATTGGCGGCATTGGTGCGTTCATTGTCATGAGCAACCGCAAGAAGAAAGCCCAGCCGCAAACCGGCCAATTCCCCGTCCCGCCTCTCGGAGGCGACTTCCCACAACAGGGCCAGCCCCCCGTACCCGGGCAATACCCCGAGCAGTACCCGGCCACGGCTGGACAGCCCCAGCCCGCTCAGTACCCAGCGCCGACAGAACAGCCCCAGCCAGGTGTTTCCCACGCGCAGAATCAATACCCGCAGGCTCCGCAGCAACCTGAGCAGGGCCAAGTTCCTGAGCAAGGACAACAGCCAGGTCAGCACCCTCAAGCCTGAGCAATACTCGTGATACATGTGGTGGGTGGCGCGTTATATACGCGCCACCCACCACACTTTTGCACTCAATTCAGCTTCTTTAAAGCCTTTCGTTATTCAAACGATACTCAATTCGTCACAGCCCTTAATTACTGCTTATTCTGTGAGCAAGCTTCCCTCTAGACAAAGGAACTCCCATGAAACGACGCACGATCGGGGCAGCAGGCGCCCTGGCACTCACAGCCAGCCTTGTGTTGGCGACAGGACCAGCTTTCGCTGACGAGCCGCGTTTCGGCGTGGATGAGACCTACGATTTCACCTCTGCAACTCACTTGAGCTATATCCAGCATTACAGGGACAGCTCGAAGACTTTGATTACAGAGCAAACATGCAGCTACATTTCAAGCACTAACTCGGACCTCAAAACCAAGTTCCACACAGAAGGTTCAGTGAACGTCTGTGATGTAATCACCGAGGTCAACGAAACTGATATCGATGAGTTCTTGGAGGTCTCTGGAAACAACTTCACCTTCACTTCCGAGTCTGATGTCGTGTTGAAGTCCCTGTCTAAAGAGTTCCCCAACGACAAATTTGACAGCGTTGGGAAGGTGACTGCGAAGTTCGCTGGCGGCTTGGTTCCCAGTTCTGCCGACAATGGCGGCACGATCGACAAATCGACAGGCACAGTCACTTGGTCCAATGTCAAGATTAATGTCAAAGTAAAGGGCAGTACGGACGGTAAGGCAGCTGCTTCTTCCACAGCGAAGAGCGGTTCAACAAGCAGTGCCTCAACTGACTCCGACTCCACCAGCAAAGCATCCTCGACACCTGACTCCACCTCTTCTTCCTCCTCTTCCGGCTCGAGGTGGATCCTCCTGCTGGTCCTGGCAGTCATCGTCATCGGTGGTATTGGCGCATTCGTTGTCATGAGCAACCGCAAGAAGGCCCAGCCCCAAAACGGCCAATACCCCGTCCAGCCCATGGGCGGCCAATACCCGCAACAGGGTCAGTACCCCGCACCCGGCCAGTACCCGCAGGCACCTCAGCCCGGCCAGTACCCGGCACCCACAGGACAGCCCCAGCCCGGTCAATACCCCGAGCAGGGACAGTACCCGCAGGCGACTCAGTACCCGCAGGCACCTCAGCAGCCGGGGCAGTACCCTGAGCAAGGCCAGCAGCCGGGACAATACCCACAAGCCTGAGCGGTTTTAGGCCAATAATTGAAATGGGTGGTGTGCACAGCTTGCACACCACCCATTCACATTCGCGGCGATCTTCAGGCCACGACATTTTCAGAATTTAAACGTCATCGAATTCGTCTGTATTCACAAATGCATTTATTCTGTTGAATACATACCCTCTAAACAAAGGAACTCCCATGAAACGACGCTCAATTGGAGCTATCGGCATCCTTGCCATTGCAAGCTCTTTTGCGTTGGCAGCAGGCCCTGCTTTCGCTGACGAACCGCGTCTCGGCTTGGACGAGACCTACGATTTCACCTCTGCAACTCAGTTGAGCTACATCCAGCATTATAGGGACAGCTCAAAAACTTTGATGACAGAGCAAACATGCAACGTAATTTCAACCAATAACCCAGAGCTCAGCACCAAGTTCCATACAGAAGGCTCAGTTAACGTCTGTGACGTGATCAGCCAGGCCAACGACACTGATATCAATGAGTTCTTGGAGGTCTCTGGAAACAACTTCACCTTCACTTCCGAGTCTGATGTCGTGTTGAAGTCCCTGTCTAAAGAGTTCCCCAACGACAAATTTGACAGCGTTGGGAAGGTGACTGCGAAGTTCGCTGGCGGCTTGGTTCCCAGTTCTGCCGACAATGGCGGCACGATCGACAAATCGACAGGCACAGTCACTTGGTCCAATGTCAAGATTAATGTCAAAGTAAAGGGCAGTACGGACGGTAAGGCAGCTGCTTCTTCCACAGCGAAGAGCGGTTCAACAAGCAGTGCCTCAACTGACTCCGACTCCACCAGCAAAGCATCCTCGACACCTGACTCCACCTCTTCTTCCTCCTCTTCCGGCTCGAGGTGGATCCTCCTGCTGGTCCTGGCAGTCATCGTCATCGGTGGTATTGGCGCATTCGTTGTCATGAGCAACCGCAAGAAGGCCCAGCCCCAAAACGGCCAATACCCCGTCCAGCCCATGGGCGGCCAATACCCGCAACAGGGTCAGTACCCCGCACCCGGCCAGTACCCGCAGGCACCTCAGCCCGGCCAGTACCCGGCACCCACAGGACAGCCCCAGCCCGGTCAATACCCCGAGCAGGGACAGTACCCGCAGGCGACTCAGTACCCGCAGTCACCCCAGCAGCCGGGGCAGTACCCTGAGCAAGGCCAGCAGCCGGGACAATACCCACAGGCCTGAGCAGCGCTCGCTCTCAGTCGTAAATACTTTTCGGGGCGACCGCGCGCAGCCGCGGTCGCCCCGACGGCAGTTAACCCCTCATAGGAGCATGACATGTCTTTCCCTTTGACGAACCGAGTTGCGTCCTTCTCTCTTGCCGGCATGTGCGCTTTGGCGATGACTGTGCCAGTGATCAATGCCCCATCAGCTCATGCAGCGGGCCACCGTTTCAGTATCTCCGAAACTTTCTGGATCCGAGTTGACGGACGTGTCACTCACCAGTTTTCACTCATCGAGCAGTCCAACTTCATCAGCGAGGAAGTCTGCGAGTCTCTCCCCGTGGCATTGGAGTGGTCTCGCGTCACCTTCAGCGCCTCACCAACCTCAACTCGATGCACCATCGAAACCGATTTCAATTACCATGTGAATCCCTATGTAGCTGTCGATCAGAATCGAACTGTAACTTTTGCCGCTCGCCCCATCGCACTTGAAGACCTCGGTCTTGAACTTCCCGAGGACGCGACTCTCACCTACCAGTCCGTGAGCCTTTCGGGGCGCGGGTTCCACGCGACACGGGTGAAGGAGGGAGCAGAAACCCGCCTGGACAGCACAGGTGATAACGTCTCCTGGAAAAATATCGGAAAGGATGTCGTCGCTGCTGAGGGGACGATCGACGTCAACAACGATTTCCACACCCAAGAACGCAAGACCTTTCAAGGTATTGAAGCCGTTGATATGCCCGGAAATCTGAAAGACGCTTCCTCTACTGTCAAAGCAAACTCAAGCAGCTCTAACAGCCCATCCCCTTCTTCGACGTCAGCACGTTCAAGCTCAGGCTCCTCGGGAATGATGTCCGGCCTCATGCAATTCATCATTCGCTTGCTCCCAGCGATCATCGTATTTGCTGGTGCGACGTTTATAACGAGGTATTCCGCCCGCCGGCGCCGCAAGAACAAATACCAGAGCGGCGGATTCCCAGTACGCGTTCCTACACCGCTTCCATCCCACAGCAAGTCGGGGGCTCCTTCACAGGCACCAAGCCCCTTCAGCGTTCGCGGAAAGGACCCCTCTGCCAGCACGTTCTCAACAGGATCGCAGGCCCCCTCAACCAGCACGCCGAAGAGCACTGTGCCCGCCGATCCCCACCTCGCGACCAGCGAGCCACAGCCGGCCTCGGCCTCGCAAACTCCGACTTCGCCCCCTCCTGCTACCTCCTCGGAGCCGTACAACCCCTATGCACCGTCCCCTGATCCCGCTTCTTCCCTGCCTCCAGCGGCAAGTCCCGCGGAAGCCGCCGATTCAGCACCAGACCCGTACTCGACCGACTGGCGAAATTCCCTCTAGGAGTATCTGATGCCTTTTTCTTTCCCGAGGCCGACAACGCGCTCTTTCCTTGCCTGCGCTTGTGCGTGTGGATTCCTTGTCTCGATTGGTTTGCCCGCCCCTACTCATGCTGCAGAGCAAGAGGTCTCGATTAGCGAAAGCGTTTACGTACGCGGTAGTGGACGTAGCCAATACGAGCTATCGATCTTTGACCGCACTCAAACCATGACCGAAGCTGCCTGCGAGGCAGTCCCCTTGGCTCAACAGTGGTCGGTCGTCGAATTCGAAGCCAATTCTTCTTACAACTATTGCCGCATCGAAACCGATTTCAACCGACACAAGAATCCCTATGTGGCGGTTGATTCAAGTGGACACCTCACTTTCGCTGCGAAACCAGTGAAAATTGAAGACCTCAACCTCGGTCTTCCCAGCGATACCACTGTTTCTTCGCATCGCTTTTCATTGATGGGGAGGAACCTGAATACATCACGCGTGAGCGAAGGCGCCTCGGTGCGTCGCGATGATTCTGGCGACACCGTTCACTGGGATGAGGTTTCTGAAGCAGTGGTCGCTGCCGAAGGAACGGTGGAAATCGACGACCGTTTTCACGCTCAAGAACGCGAGGATTTTAACGGCATTAGCGCTGTTGAAGTGCCCACTGATCTTCAGGCCCCCAATGTGACGACCCCGTCCAGCAATACAGGAACCGGCGGGCTAGGGCGCATGTTCTTTGGAACTCCAGGCATGAGTTTGGTTCTTTTCTCCTCTTTATTCATCACCGTCGTTCTCGTGCTTATTTCTGCAGTTTTGATTTCACGCAGGAATAAAAAGAAGACCGCCTACTACCAAAGCGGTTTCAGCTCATACCAAGCCGGAGTATCAATCCCCCAACCATATGGCTCAACGACGCCCACAGGCACTTATACGCCGCCCAGCATGGGCCCACAGGCTGGATCAGCACCGACTTCGCCCTACCAGGGTTCGCCCTCCGCTGGCACGCAACTGCCTTCTCCTTCTTCAAGCGGCTGGCACAACCCGTTTGAGCCGCCAAAGAACTGAGCATTTTCTACTGGCACAGCGGGAGTGCTCACCTACCTCACCCCACACAGGAGGGCGTACTCCCACTAGACTGGCCACAGCCTCGGCAATGATCTTGGAAGGACTCATATGCGATCCACTCTGATGCGACGCGTGGCGCGCCTGCTGGGTATGTCAGCCTGCACGTTCCTAGTTGCTGGTAGCGCCTCCACGCTGATGGCGACACCTGCACTCGCTGACAGCGCCTATGTCTCCATTGGCGAGAGCGTCATCTTCAGCGATATCGGATTCATCAAATATGAGCTCAACATTATTGATTCTTCTCAAACCATGACCGAAGAGGCATGCCGTTCTCTACCCCAGTCGAAAGCCAGCGCGGAAACAACCTTCTCAAACGACAAAAACCTGTCATACTGCAGGATTAACGCAACGATCGTGGGTAATAATCCCTACCTAGCGATCAATAAACAGGGCGATTTCACCTTTGCCGCACGCCCGGTAGCCCCTGAGGACCTCCATCTTTCTTTCCCCGCGGATACAGATATCAAAGGCACGCGTTCGATCACTTTCAGCGCACCGAACGCCGCAGTTACCCAGCTTTCATCAGGGGGTTCTATTGACGATGGTTTTAATCACTGGGTCATTGTTAAGTGGAGCGGCGACGCACTGAATGCTCCCGTCGCAGCTATTGGCACGCTCAAGGTGCCCTCAAATTTCCACCCGATTATCCGCATGGAGCTCGGGGGTATTTCACCAGTTGATGTGCCTAGTGACCTCACGACCGTCAATCAAGCGACCTCGGCTCCGTCCAAAGCCGCGTCGCGACGGACAACAAGTTCTCAGAATTCAAGCTCGACGCCTGGCGTCATTTCGTTTTTTGACACCGTCTTGAGTTCGCTTCAAAAATATGGTGGTCTTCCGATAGTCATCATCTTTATCGCGATTGTCTGGGGCTTTGACTCGCTCAAAAAGAAAAAGAAGAAGAAGCAAAAGAAAGCAGAGCCGTCGCCATTCAGCGTTCCCCAGTAC